>LDZQ01001449.1_pt1 | contig 37333 bp, 44 predicted proteins | sample 615361 | NCBI WGS metagenome assembly LDZQ01 (sample SAMN03408297, study PRJNA278302) | terrestrial metagenome | isolation source: oil reservoir sample I2 | place: USA: Alaska, North Slope, Ivishak formation | collected 2013 | reverse complement strand
AAAAGAAGACACTTTACTGAGTGAAACAGCATGAATGAAGGAAAATTAAAATCTATGAAAAAAGTCTTGACAAAAGGGGGCATCTTAAAATATAATTTTCTATTTCTTCCTCAACTTCTAGATTGTTTTTTACAGGTAAGTTGCTTTTAGCTTCGTAGTTTATCAACTTTGATTTATATCCTGAGAGATTTACAACATTGGAAATTTTGCCAAGCACTTCCTGGGGAGAGAAGAATTTCTTTTTTTTCTCTTAAGAACTCTTCGTAGCGTTCTTCTGTAAAGATTCCATGTTCAGAAGAGGTTTGCATGATACTTTTTATTTGATTGAGCTTATTTTCTCTAATTAAGTTTTTTATGGGTTTTGTATTGATTAAAATGGTTAAATGAGGGACTGAGAATCCCAATTCCTTTTTATATACCAGTTTTTGGACCACAATAGCCTTAAGACAGGAAGAGAGTTGAAACCGCACAAAGTGTTCAATATGGGCGGGAAAGGAATTACATATGCGGTAAATAGCTTCTTCGGGAGTGCTTGCGTGTAAAGTGGTAAAGAGAAGATGCCCTGATTGAGCAGCATCTAAGGTCAGGCTAATAGTTTCTGGTTGACGCATTTCTCCTATAAAAATTACATCTGGAGCTTCGCGCAGGGCATTGATTAACCCTTGCTGGTAAGAATGAAAGTGAGTCCCCAGTTCTCTTTGCTGGATAAAGGCTTTTTGAGGGTTAAATATATATTCTATGGGGTCTTCTAGAGTTATGATGTGGACATGCCTTTTTTGATTGATTTCATTTAGCAGAGAAGCAATGGTGGTAGTTTTTCCTGAACCTGTAGAACCACAAAAGATGACCAGACCAGAGTCCAAAAAGGTAAACTTTTGCAAGCAGGGATGCAGGTTTAGTTCTTCTAAACCTGGGATGTGAAAGGGTAAAAAGCGAATGGCCAGGCTTAAACCAGTAAAGCAAGAAAAGATGTTTACCCTGAGACGAATATTTTGGATGGTCAGGGCAATGTCCAGAGCCCAATTTTCGCGTAAGTAGTTTAACTGCCTGGTAGTTAGGATGTCTTTAACTAAAGCGTCTATTTGCTCTGGGGTAAAGTTGATTTGGGGGAAAAAATGGGTTTGCCTATCTTTTCTGGCTGCTAAGGGCCTTTTTCCTGTTAAATGAATGTCTGTATAACCTTCTTTATAAAACTTTACTACGATTTCTTCCAGTTGTTGTTTATTCATTTATAGCACCCCATTTTTGGAGTTTAGCCTTGATAAAGTTTACTACCTGGGCTTGAGCTTCCTTGGGGTCTTCTTGAACCATTTTTGAAGAAAGAGGTTTAGCAAAGGAAAACAGTACCTTTTTCTGAGGATCTATTTTGCCCATGTCTTTTATAAGTCTGCCCGTGCCCCAGGCATCGGTTTTCAAGGCTATGGGCACTACAGGGACATTGGCCTTTTTGGCCAGTTTCACTCCAATGGAGTTAAATTGTTTCTCAGAAAAATAGCTGGTCCTGGTAGTTTGAGGAAAAACCACAATGGAAAGGCCTTTTTTTATTTTTTCTACTCCCTGGGTCATGACCACTTTGAAATCTTCTCTGGGATTGGTCCTGGAAACAGCTATGGGGTCTCTGGTCCGCATAACGTGTTTGAAGACAGGATATTCCAGAAGACTTTGTTTAATGATAAAGGTAATGGGTTTTAAGGGATGAATGATACAGGGCAATACAAAAGTTTCCAGAGTGCTCATGTGATTGGCTACAAAGACACAAGGCCCTTCAAAGGAATAAAAATTTTTTCTTCCTTCAATAAAAAATTTTACCCCTACCTGTTCGAGATAGTCCAGAGTTTGATAACTGCTGTTTACCCATTCTTCATCAGTGTATACACCCTGTTTACTCTTTTTGGCTGCTGGAAAAACTACCTTGTGCACTAGATTGTGATAAAAGCAAAGTCCTGGAAAATGTCTGGCAATCCAGGATATCTTTTTTTCCGGGCTTTGATAGGAGTCTACTTTTTCTTTAAACCACATTTTTCCTTCCTCAAGGTTATAAAATATTTTAAACTTCCAATAATCAAACTACATCCTACAGCAGAATAAATGAATATTATAGAGTTCCCCCTGATTTTAAAATGGTTAATTATAATCCCTAGAGTTATCATTAAAAGCACAATTAAATAACTTTTAAAAGATTGAAAGGCAAAGATACATTTGTAATTATTTCCTTGCAGCCGCAAGATATTCTTGCTAACCAGTTTTAAGAATATTCTGGCAAAAAAGAGCAGGCTAAAGGCCAGTCCCAGCGAAAAAAATAAGAAGTTTATAGAAGTTGAAGAAAAAATTAAGGCCTTGACTAGGAGTAAAAGGCCTATCAAAAACCAGAGAGAGGCAGCTATAAGCAAGTGAATTTTGCGGTTGGCTTGACAAATCATAGTGCTTATTATGTATTTATTTAGTTTAATTTAGCTTGTCTTTTGGGTAAAGTCAAAATAGAAAAGCCTTAAAAAAGGAGTGGTAGTATCAGTGATGGGTAAAGAAAAACAAAAAGAGATTGTTCAAAAGCTTAAACTTATTGGTTCCTGGTTGGAAGAGAAAAAAGGGGAAGACTTGCTTTTACTGGATGTAAGTAAACTTTCCAATGTTTTTGAAGGAGTGATTTTGGCCACAGCCAGCAATGCCAGGCATGCCAAAGGTTTAGCTGATTATATCCTGGAGAAGGTAAAAGAAGAGAATTGGGAACTGCTGGGACTGGAAGGATATCAGGGAGGAGAGTGGATTTTATTGGATTTAAATGATGTGATTGTGCATATCTTTTTGGAAGATATTCGGGAATTTTATAATTTGGAAGGTTTTTGGTTTAAAGCTGAAAAGGTGGAACTTTAAAATGAACATAAAACCCACTTTGCTTTTGATTTTAGATGGTTTTGGTCTGGCTCCTGCAGGTCCAGGTAATGCTGTAAGCCTGGCCTCTACTCCTAATCTGGATAAACTTTTTCAATCCTATGCCCATACCAGATTGGTTGCCAGTGGGGAGCAAGTAGGTCTTCCAGCCGGGCAAATGGGTAATTCAGAAGTAGGGCATCTCAACTTAGGGGCTGGAAGGATTGTTTACCAGGATATTGTGCGCATTAACAAGGCCATAGAAGATGGTTCTTTGGCTCATAATCCGGTTTTAGAAGAACTGGTGAACAAAGTAAAAGAAAAAGGGACCAGAGTTCACCTGCTGGGTCTTCTTTCTGACGGAGGAGTACATAGTTTACAGGAGCATCTATATAGTTTGCTGGAAATTTTAAAGTCAAAAGGAGTGAAAGAGGTTTTTATCCATTGTTTTTTGGACGGAAGAGATACACCTCCTAAAAGTGCTAAAAAGTATTTAGCAGAACTAAGTGCTTTTTTACAGAGGATTCAGTTTGGCCAGATAGCCAGTTTAAGTGGGCGTTATTATGCCATGGATAGGGATAAACGCTGGGATAGGACCTCTCTGGCTTATCATACTTTAGTGCTAGGAGAAGGCAGGCAGGCCACAAATCCTCTCCAGGCTCTTGAAGAAGCCTATGAGCAGGGTGAAAGCGATGAATTTGTGCGACCTACTTTTATCCAGGGGAGTAATGGTTATCTTCAAGATGGAGATGGAGTAATCTTTTTCAATTTTCGGGCAGATAGGGTAAGGCAGATTTGCCAGGCTCTTTTTGAGCAGGATTTTACCTTTTTTGAACGCAAAAAACACCCCAAACTCCATATCATCACCATGACCCAGTATGAAAAGGACTTTCCCGTGCCTGTACTTTTCCCTCCTTTGTTGATGAAAAATATTTTGGGTGAAGTGGTTTCCCATTTGGGTCTAAGACAATTGCGCATTGCTGAGACAGAGAAATATGCTCACGTAACCTATTTTTTTAATGGGGGTGTAGAAGAGCCCTTTGCCAGGGAAGAGCGCATTCTCATCCCTTCCCCTCGAGAAGTGGCCACCTATGACCAAAAACCAGAAATGAGTGTTTATGAAGTGGCTGATACCTTGTGTAAGCACATTTTGGCTCGGGATTTTGATTTTTATGTGTGTAATTTTGCCAACTTAGATATGGTAGGCCATACCGGGGTCATTCCTGCAGCCATAAAGGCCTGTGAAGCTGTGGATGAAAATGTGGGCAAGGTGGTTACCAGCATGTTGCAGATAGGCGGGCAGGTGCTTTTAACTGCTGACCATGGCAATGCTGAGGATATGCTGGAAAATGGTAAACCCAAAACTGCCCATAGTACCAATCCTGTACCTTTTATTTTGATCAGTGAGACTTCCAGGTATAGCTTGAGAGAGCAAGGAATTTTAGGAGATGTTGCTCCCACTATTTTGGATTTGTGGCAGGTGGAAAAGCCCAGAGAAATGAGCGCTAAATCTTTGCTTTTAGGTGAAAAAAATGAGTAAACAAGAACCTATCTGGCCTACAGATGTGGAAATATTACTTTTTTATCCCTGTCCCAAGTGCCAGAGAAAAATGCCTGTAATTGCCCCCTTAGAACCCACCATGATTAAATGTGATCAGTGTGGCTATAGTTATCCCCTGGCTCCAGTAAAAGTGGAAGACATCCTTTATTTAAAAACCGTTTTAGCTGGAGGCCTTAGTCTGGTAGATGAGAATTTAGCTTAAGTAAGGATAATCTTTGGCCAGATAGTTTTGGACATAATCTGCTACTGCCTCTTCTAAGGAAGTAAACTCCTCTTGCCACCCAGCCTGTTTTAACTTGGTCATTTCAGCCTGGGTAAAGTATTGATACTTTCCCTTTAAAGTTTCAGGCATTTCTATATATTCAATATTAATAGGCAGATTTAGAGCGGTAAAAACTGCCCTGGCCAGTTCATTCCAGGACCTGGTCTTGCCTGTACCCACATTAAAAATACCATTTACTTCTGGATGTTCTAAGAGCCAGGCCATTACCTCCACGCAATCCTTGACATAGACAAAATCCCTTTTTTGTTCTCCATGACCATAATCTGGATGATAAGATTTAAAGAGTTTTAATTTGCCGGTTTCTTTGATCTGGGCATAGGCTTTACAGACTACACTTTTCATGTCCCCTTTGTGATATTCATTGGGCCCAAAGACATTAAAGAATTTAAGCCCTGCCACCTGGTTTAAGAGATGCTCTCTTTTGAGCCAGAGGTCAAAAAGATGCTTGGAATAACCATACATATTAAGAGGTCTTAACTTTTCTAAATCCTCTTCTTTGTCTGCAAAACCTAAGGAGCCATCTCCATAGGTGGAGGCGCTACTGGCATAGATAAACCTGATGGAGCGAGCCAGGCAAAACTTGGCTAAGGCTTTGGAATAAAAAACATTATTTTCCATTAAATAGTCTGCATTTTTTTCCGTGGTAGAAGAACAAGCTCCCATATGAATAATGGCTTTTATGGAGCCAAATTTTTCTTGCTCTAATAAACTTAAAAAAAGATTTTTGTGAATGTAGTCCTTAAAACGCAGAGACACCAGATTTTTCCACTTTTCCGTAGTGCTTAGGTTGTCCACAATTAAAATGTTGTCCAGGCCCAGCTTATTTAGCTTCCAGACAAAGGCACTGCCTATAAAACCTGCTCCTCCAGTAACTATGTACATAAAAGCGTCTCCTTAAGGCTAAATTTAAAAAACTATAACTTTTCTCAGGCAAAAGGGCAAATCAAAAAAAGCTGTTAATTTAGCAGGTTAAAGCATAAGTTTGAAAGTTATAAAGAATAACTGGGAGTAAAAAGGAGGAAAGTGAAATTTTTCACTTGACAGGATGTCTTAAATGCTTAAAGGAGTTTTCGGTCAGTGGTTGTTAACCCTGGATAAAAGGAGGTAAATTATGATTCTTCGCAGTTTATATTATTTAGGAGAGAAGATGAAAAAAAGGCTTATCAAGGCTTTTAGGACCTTAAATCAAAATATTTTTAATTCCTATTTATCTAGTATGGATTAAGATTTTTTAAAGAGGCCAGGAAAAAGGGAGGCTAATTTTAGCCTCCCTTTTTTGTTTTTTAGGTGAGTTTTTCCTGGACTGATTTTACCTTATTTATAAGCCCCTGTTCTCTATTTTGGCGAAAGTCAATTTTTAAATTGAGATAAATACGATTACATTCTGGCTCAAGTTCTTGAAAGCATTTTTTTACCACTTCTAGGATATCTTCAAAATCTCCTTCTATACAGGTCCCCATAGGGGTTAGTTGGTAAGGTAAGGAGCTTTTTTGAATTATTTTTACAGCTTTTGCCACATACTTACTCAAGCTTTCTCCCTTGTCCAAAGGAAAAATGCTTAGTTCTGCCAAAGTGCTCATACTCACTCCTGCTTAAGTTTTAAGCCAGATTACTTATTACCCTTTCTCCAAAGGCCTTACACCCAAGGACGCTGGCCTTTTCCATTTGCGAGGCCAGATCTATGGTAACTGTTTTTTGGGCAATGGTTTTTTCCACTGCTTGTTCAATGCTGAAAGCAACTTTAGAGAGCCCCATATCTCTAAGCAACATGGCCATACTTAGAATCATGCTACAGGGATTGGCTTTGTCCTGTCCAGCAATGGTAGGAGCAGTGCCATGGGTGGGCTCATAAATGGCCAGGTTGTCTCCCTTGTTCACTCCTGGAGCAATCCCCAGGCCTCCCACCTGAGCAGCCAGAGCATCAGAGATATAGTCTCCATTTAAATTGGTAGTGGCGACAATATCGTATTCTTCAGGGCGTAATAAGACCTCCTGAAACATGGCATCTGCAATCCTGTCTTTTAAAACCAATCCCTTTTTGTTTTCTTGGGCTTCTTGTTCTGTTATTACTTTTCCTGCAAATTCTTCCCTGGCCAGTTCATAGCCCCAGTTTCTAAAGGCACCTTCAGTATATTTCATAATATTACCTTTGTGCACCAGGGTAACTGACTTTCTATTGTTTTGCAGCCCATATTCTATGGCCTTTTTTATTAAGCGTTTGCATCCCTTTTCAGTCATGGGTTTTAGGCCCAGGGCTGATTCTGGGTTCAAGGCAATATTTAGTTCTTGTTCCAAAAAGGAGATAAGTTTTTTTACTTCTGAAGAATTGGCCTGCCACTCTATCCCCGCATAAACATCTTCAGTATTTTCTCTAAAAACAACCATATCAACTTTTTCTGGATGCTTTACCGGGCTGGATACACCCTGAAAGTATCTTATGGGTCTTATGCAGGCATAAAGATCAAAGGTTTGCCTTAAGGTCACATTTAAACTTCTAAAACCCTTGCCTACAGGAGTAGTTAAAGGACCTTTTACTGCAAATCTGGCTCTTTTGAGTGTGGCCAGGGTTTCCTCAGGCAAATATTCACCTGTTTCCTGAAAGGCCTTTTCTCCAGCCAGAAGTTCCTGCCAGGTTATTGCCTGTTCCAGGTTGTGCAGTTTTAGAGCTTCTTTTACCACTTCTTGAGCTACAGACATTACTTCTGGTCCAATTCCATCTCCAGCAATAAAGTAAACAGTCTCCATATTCCCTCCCCTTGATTTTTTGCCAGAGATTAAAAGGATAGCTTGGGTTGGTCAAATATTTTTAGGTTACCCAGGCTTAGAAAGAGGTAAGTGGTAACTAGTTGAGGACACTGAGTAATTTCTCAGTAATGAATATGGAATATGTCTAAGCTACAGTTATAAAAATTAATCATTAGCTTTGAGTATATTGGAATTATTTGTTTTTGTGCATAGATATTATAATATATTTTCTAGTATTAATTTTTTAGATAATTTTCATTAAGTAATTTTTTTTTGATCTAGGCGAGAAAATTAATGTTTATATGGGTGCATAAAAAATATTTTTAGCTAGATTTAAATTACGGAAATCTATTTTCTTCAGTATGGGCAGCTACAAAACTTGATAATATTGTGTAACAGACGATTATAAATAAAACCCAAAATCCAATTTCAATACCTTTCTTTGGCATACCTAAAATTGGCATGGCTATGAAAACTAATGCAGTATAATCTGGTAAAGATAAAAATGACTTAAAATTTCTTTTAAACCACCACTTTTTATATTTATTGAAAAGCTTAAATAAAGCGAATTCTAAACGTTTATTAATAGATTTAATCGCTAAGTTGCTAAGATAAGATATATAGCTCTCAGTTAATTGCATGATAATCATTCCAAAAACTGTGTAGGTAAATAGTATTTTCTGTGACCAAGCGAGTGAGCATAAAATTAAAATATCTCCCACAAGATCTGATATATGGTCTAAATATCTGCCAATATCAGAAGTTTGGTTGGTCAAGCGAGCAACTGGCCCATCCACACAATCAAAGAGGTAAGCTAAATAATAGAAAATAGATCCTATAACTAGGTGGTTATAATTTCCACGTAAAAAAAGCACACAACTAAGTAATCTAAAAATAAAAGCACAAAAAGTAATTTGATTTGGAGTTAACAACCTATTATTACTAAAGATGAGAATTAGTTTTTTTGCTAGTGGCAGGACAAAAATAGAAGCATACCAAGTTTTCAATACAAAAGTATCTTCTACATCTTTTTCGGAATATTTTTTTTGATTATATGGAGTTTCCATAAGTTATCTAATTTCGAAAACACTACCTGTTGTTTCCGACACCAGTGCCTTAATTATTTGCTCAGCAACCACTTCTGGATTTAATAAAGTGTTTGGGTCTTCTTTGCCAAAATTTCTGAATCTTAATGGAGTATTTACTCTGCCAGGACTTACTACATTCACCTTTATATTGACTCTTTCCACCTCCTCTGCCAGTGCCTGAACAAAGTTAACCAAGGCTGCTTTTGCACTTGAATACGCTGAATATCCAGCTCTTCCTCTAGTATAGGAGCTGGAACCCACAAAAACAATATTTCCATATCCTTGTTTCTTAAAAATAGGAAGAGCAGCTTTTGCAAGTAAAAAACAACCTTTAACATTTACGTTGTATATATAATCCCAATCCTTTTCATTCATAAACTCAACATCTTTTTTTATCAAATCTCCTGCACAATTTACTATGGCATCAATTCTGCCATACTCGCTAGCTACTTGTCCTAACGCTCTTTGTATTGAGCCAAGTTTAGTTATATTAATACTAGTTTTTGTTCTTCTTGACAGGCTAATTGGTATGGTTTTTATCGTTTTTAATAATTCTACAGTACTAAATCCTATTCCACTAGTGCCACCTATTACAACTACAACCTTATTTTCTAGTAACTTAGAATAGTCTTTTATTTCTGATTGTATTGTCCTTAGTTGAAAAAGCTTGTCTGCAATATGCAAATCTATTGGATAGGTTATTTTTATATTCTGTTCATGTCCACTAACTACGTAAACAGGATGACCTAGACTTAAAACAAGTCTACAATCATCAGTAGAATCTTCTATTCCATCCTTTAATGCTTGTTTATGGGCTTCTAAAATAAGATTATATTCAAACGCCTGTGGAGTCTGACCTCTTCTTAAAAAGCTTCTATCTGGTATATTGGTAATAAAATTGTTTTCATTAACTTGAATAATGGTATCTGCGGAAGGAATAGCTGTATCTACTGCCTTATATTTTTTTACTGCTTCACTTAGATCATCAATTATCTTAGATGTAACAAATGGCCTAACAGCATCGTGAATGAGGACATATTTTGTGTTATCAGGACAACAACTAAGACCTATAAAAGACGATTCCTGCCTCGTTTTGCCACCTGCAACAACTTTAATAACCTTGTTCAAGCTATATTGCCTAACATAATTCCATACTAGTTCAATTTTGTTTTCAAGCGTCACTACTACAATGCCCTCAATTAATTTATGTTGTTGAAATGTCTTTAAAGTATGAACTATTACAGGAAGCCCTGCTAGTTTGGTGAACTGTTTAAGATCTCCAATTCTCTTTCCCTGTCCAGACGCCAATATAATACCTATAATCACTATGTTTCTCCTATTTATAAATTTTTAAGATGTAACTTAAAGCACTTTTACTGTTATAGCCATCAAAGTAAGGATTAAATTTCTTCTTAAAAATTTTTACACGAGATGCAATTTCTCTATAATTCATATTACTTATAAAATCAAATAACTCTTCTGGAGTATATAAAATAGGTCCAGGAACAAATTCATTATATTTAAAATAAAATCCTCTTTTATCATAATAAGTTGCCAAGTCTGGCGCATAAAATAAAATAGGTTTTTCAAGTAAAGCAAAGTCAAATATTATAGACGAATAATCAGTAATTAATATATCAGATACAACTAATGCTAGCTCAGTATCCAATTTATCAAAATCCAATATACGACTATTGTAATGGATTTCATCCTTAACCTTTTTAGGAATTATAGGGTGAAGTCTAATAGCTAGTATGTAATCTTCTTTAAAAGTTCTAGTAAAGAAATCTATAAGATTATAAATAAATTTATAATCACTAGCTATTTTTTATCTCTAAAAGTAGGTGCATATAATATAACTTTTTCATTTGTTGTAATATTCATATTTTTTCTTGTGGAGAATCTTTTTTCATTTAATTTAAACAAGTAATCATTTCTTGGTAATCCAGACACTACAATTTTGTTTTTATCAACATTTCCAAAGGCTCTTGCATAAATATCTTTTAATTCATCAGATGAGCAAAAAATAACGTCCCACCTCTTCATGTCTTGTTTTCTAAAAAATTTTAACATAATTGATCGATTTCTAATATCTAATCCAAATTTTTTAAACGCGCCTGCTGCATGCCACAATTGTACTACTATAGTTTTTGGATTATTAATTATACCAATTGAGTTGTATTCACTTTCCCTAATTAGGTATCCTGCTGTAGCCAAATGATAAATAAGCTTTAATCCAAAAGAACAAAATGTAACATTGTTTTTATCAAAATCTTTAGTACATGTCTGAAAACTATTACATAAATAAAAATGCCTAAATTCTGGCACTTTGATCCATTCTTCCATCAAATAAAATCCATTTCCTTTTACATGAAAATGAGCTGGAATATAAACCACCTTATTTTTATCTATAGGAAATATCTTCGATAAAAAGCATATAAACAAATTAATAACAATCAATAAAAAATTCTTAACAACATTCTTAAGATAATTAAGAAGCTTAACTATTATATGCCTTATTTCTTGTATAGCTTGTGAAGGTATTTTCATGATACCTAAATGCCAAACTCCAATATTTTATCTGTGTATTTTTTCAGAGATTCATAATTGTGACTCACCACTAACATAGTCCTTTTTTGTGTTCTAAAGACTTCAATAGCATCATAGCATTTTTTTCTAAATTCTTCATCCCCAACCGCCAAAATCTCATCAAATAAGTATATATCCGCATTACTATGTATTGCAACAGAAAATGCAAGCCTTAAATACATACCTGATGAATATTTTTTTACAGGCATGTCAATAAAGTCTCTAATTCCTGAGAAATCTATAATCTGATCTAATTTTTTCTTTATCTCACGAATACTCATCCCAAGTATAGTGCCATTCATAAAAATATTTTCTCTACCTGTTAAATCAGGATGAAAACCAGCACCTATTTCTATTAAGGGTGCTACTTTGCCATTTACCTTAATAGTTCCATTATCTGGATAGGTGACTCTGGCTATCAATTTTAAAATGGTGCTTTTCCCGCAACCATTAGGGCCATAAAGGCCAATTGATTCTCCTTTTTTTACATTTAAGTTAAAATCCTTTAAAACCCAAAATTCGTCTCTTTTTAATGAATCACTATTGTATTTCTTTTTAAATGTATTTACTATATCCTCTCTTAATGTGTGGTATGACCTTACACTTTTTGAATATTTCTTCCACACATCTTGCATAACAATGATTTCTTCTTGAGACATAGTTAATATTCCTAAATTATATCTGCCATTTTACGTTCAACAGTTAAAAATAGTCTATAGCTGAATATATAAAATAAGGAGATCATTAGGAGTTCAAAGCATAGTTGCCAGAATATAACACCTCTGCCTTCCAGAGTTACTCTCCTCATGTTCTCAACAATAAAAGTTAAGGGGTTTAAAAATAAAATCAACTTAAACTTCATAGAAACCTTATCTACTGAATAAAAAATTGGAGTAGCGAAAAACCACAATTGTAGCAAAAAACTAGACAGCAATTTTACATCTCTATAATATACGTTTAAAGCTGAAAATAATAAACTTATGGACATAGAAAAGATTATAAGCATACCAAGTAATGGTATAAACCACACCATATTTTTTGTAAAATGAATCCCATAAATTTTTAGAAATAATACATAAATCAAAAAAGATATACAAAAATCAATAAATGAAACTGCTAAGCCTGATATAGGAATTATTTCTCTGGGAAAATATATCTTAGTGATTAAGCTTCTCTGATTTACTAGAGAGTTAATTCCAAAATTGACTGAACTTGAAAAAAAGCTCCAGGGCAATATACCAGAATAAAAAAATAAAACATATGGATAATCAGATAATTTATGCTTTAAAACTATGCCAAATATAAATGTAAAAAGTAGCATCATGCTCAAAGGCTGAAAAATTGCCCAAAGCAACCCTAATGCTGTCTGTCTGTACTTTATTGTAAACTCACGCCATATAAAAACTATAAGTAAATCTCTATAATTTACAAGTCTTTTAAACATTTTTTTAATTTAAATCCTTATAATTTGCAATTAAAAAGTTATTTAAAAAAATGTTAGCCACTAAATTTAAACGCCATATAACTAGATATATGATAATTTTATTTTGTTTATAAAAGAATATGCTTCTACTCTTATCAAAATCTATTTAGTATTATCATTTTTCGTTTTTTGACTCTAATAAAATGATATAAAATTATTCAATGTTTTTAATAAAAATGGCATCTAATTATAAATTGCTAAAGAAATAAATAATAGAAAAATTCCACTTGTTATCCAGAGATGGATATCTTTTTCAAAAATTTCAATAGGTTCTCCTTGTTCTCCTTTTAAAATTATTTGCAAATAGCGGAGTACACCATATGCAGCAGGGATAGCAGTATAAACTAACAAGCCTCCGTTTTCAACAGAGTAAATAGCGTACATAAGAAGGGCTGATGTCCCGGTTATTGAAAGAGACGATATTAAAAAAAAATCATTATAATAAGTTAGTGAAAGACGGAATTGAGATGCCCTTTCTTTTAATATTTTCAGTTCATGAAACCTTTTTCCAAAAGTAATATATAACGCTAATAAAAAAGTGCTCATAAAAAGCCATGGAGAAATTTTTATGTCAGCTGCTACACCTCCTCCAATTATTCTTAAAATATATCCCATAGATACACTAAACACTTCTACAAGAGGTATGTTTTTAATCTTAAAAGAATAGAGTAGATTTAAAACCAGATAAAATATAATAATCAAGATGAATTGTGTTCCTAAAATAGTTCCCAGCACTATAGACAGCAATAAAAAAAGAATACTACAAAAAATAGCTGCATATTTGTTTATTTCACCCTTAGCTAAGGGTCGATTTCTTTTTTGGGGATGAATCCGATCGTATTTCAAATCTTTTAAATCATTGATAATATAATGTGCGCTTGTACAGAAGCTAAATGCTAAGAAAGCCCAACTTACTGCAATTAATAGATGGATATTTGTAATCTTTCCTGCAAAGAAAATTGGGACAAAAAGGAGTAGATTTTTGATCCAGTGTTTTATTCTAAACAGTTTTATCCAAGATAGCATCTATAGCCTCTTTTACTTCTATTACAGAAATTTCTTTCATACATCTAACATTATTTGGACAAGGTGGCGTATACCCAAATTGGGTACACGGGCTACAAGACAGGTGTTTGTTAATTATTATACTTTTTCCATCCCTTGGTGCCCATTTTTTTTCTATACCAGCTCCAAATAATGCAACTACTGGTGTACCAACTGCAATAGCTAAATGCATAATGCCTGAATCTGAAGTAAGTAATAGTTTGCATCTTGATAAAATTTCTGCAGTTTCTTTTAAAGTAGTATTCCCAGCCATATTTATTCCATTTTTGGTACCTTCAACAATGTAATTACCTACATTAATGTCTTCTTTTCCACCGACTACGATTACTCTAAACTTTCTCTTATCAAGCCATCTTGCTATTTTTCTAAAATTTTCTTTAGGCCATTTTCTCTCTTTTATAGTAGCTCCTGGAAAAATACCTATACAAGAAATATTTTTACTAAGATTAATAAATCTATTTTCTATACTTAAAAAACCTTTTAAATCTATCCTATTTTCATTCTTTAAAAATGTTCTAAAAAGATTTAAAAAACTGAATACTTCATAATCATCTTGACTATAATAAATATCTTTGTGGTATATTTTTTTTCTTTCATTTGTAGCAAAACCTATTTTAAGAGTAGATCTTATAAAAAAACAAAAAATTGCAGATAGATAGTGATACTGCTCTGTATCTATTACTGCATCATATTTTTTTAATAGAACCATTAAAATGTCTTTTAGTCTATGATAAAAAAAAATTTTATTAACATATGGTAAAAGTTTAAATACTCCTGAATTCCTTTTTTCACATAATATATCTATTTTACAAAAAGGAAATTTTCTTTTAAAAAATTTTATAGCTGGAATCAATAAAACTGCATCTCCTATTCCACCAGGGCGGATTAATAGTATTTGATTAGGACGAAACTCATTAATATTTTTATTTTTTACTGACGGCAGAAATTTTATTAATCTTTTACCAAGTATATTGTCTAGTTTTTTGAATAAAAAAACATTTATATTTTCTTTAGAGTACGAAAATTTTTTGCTAACCATTTATTTTGGATTTATTGATTATTTCAACAAAAATTGTTTCTAAATCTTCTTGTAAAGGATTTATGCTTACGATTTCCACCTCCCCTTTTGACTTTAAATTTTCTAGGGTATTTAATAAATCTTTTGATGGTACTGTTATTTTTTTAATCTCTCCAGGTAATACTTCAGAATCAAAACACACATTTCCTTTAAAAAATATCTCATATCCACTAGTAGATAATACTTTAATACTTTCCATTTCAAATATATCTATAAGACTTCCTCTATTAATAACAGCTATCCTATTGCATAGATCTTCTACATCAGGGATTATATGTGAACTAAAAAAAATAGTTTTTCCCTTTTGCTTTAGTTCTTTAAACTTGTTTTTAAATTCGTATCTAGATATTGGATCTAGTCCACTCATTGGTTCATCTAAAATAAGTATATCAGGATCAAAAATGATACTTGCAGCAAACCCCACTTTTTGAACCATTCCTTTACTATAGGTTCTAATGGGTCTTTTGGCGGCATCTTTAAGCCCTAGTTCCTCCAAAAGTTTATAGGCCTGAACTTTTGCGGTTTTTTTATCAATTCCATGCATTGTTGCTGAAAAGAGTAACAGATCTAAACCCGATAGACTATCTATAAAACTTGGATTCTCTGGCAAATACCCCACTTTTTTTCTTGATTGAGGGTTTTGAGAAGATACTCCATTGATAAGAATCTCTCCTTTTGTGGGTGTTATAAGCCCCATTATTGCTTTAATAGTAGTGCTTTTACCAGCACCATTAGGACCTAAGAAACCAAAAATTTCTCCTTGATTGATTGCGAAACTTAAGTTTTTAACAGCGTTTACTTTTTTGGATTTTCGTTTGTATATTTTAGTAAAGTTATTAATTTTTATTGCGTTCATTTGCTTTGTGCCCTTTGGTTAAATTACTGGTTGTCCTGATTTTACCATTTTTATCTATGTAAAAAAATCCTCCATAGGGATCTTTTGGTATTTCTCCAAGTATACTTTTGTCCAGAAGTTCTTTCAAGTTACTTGGTAGCTTGCCGTATCTTTTTTTATATATATTAACAGCTTCTTCTAAAAGGTTGATTGCCTTAAGAGCACTAAGTCTTTTTTCATAAATTTTTTTTATACCTTTATTTCTAGTATTTTTTAGCATGTAATCTAAAAAAATTATACCCAGCTTAGTATTTCCACTTTCATAAAAATACCTTGCAGAAAGGTTGGCAAAAAGTGGTGTATTTGCTAACTCAGCTGCCTCTTTAAAATATTTAGCGGCTTCTTTATAATCTTTTAAGAAATAGGCGTGATTAAATCCTAAAAAAAAGGGAAGTTGAAAATCCCATTTTCTATGCTTATACACATACTTTAAAATACTATTTACTTCCTTTATTTTTTCAACATTCCAGGTGAAAATTGCCTGGGTGAAATAATAGGCATCTTCATGATAAGGATTTAATATAACCGCTGTTTCAAGAGTCTTATATAAATTGAAATGCTCAATTTCTACTTTTTTCCCTTTAAAAAGTTTGGGAGCTTTATTCCCATAATAAGTAATTGCTTTAAATGTAAAATATTCTCCTAAAAACCACCTAAACTCTCCAACCACATTTTTTAAAAACTTCCCTTTAGGATAATATCCTAGTTTTTCATAGGTTGGACGCTGTAAGGTGTTTTTAGCGTAATGAGGAATAAATAAAGAAAAAATTATAATTGATAAAATAAAAATAAAATATCTCATTTTAAATCAGATCTCTTTTAGTAAATATTATGCATGATAAAGACAAAACTATTAAAAGATAGATTATAAAATAACAACTTGTATAAGAAAGAGATATTAAATCAATTTTAAGAGCATAGGCAGCATAAACTGTAAAATCAAAAGATGAAAAATTTGGTAAAATATAGTAAATAAATTTAATAACTAATTTAAAAAATAAAGAATAGTTAGACGATTCATCTCTCATTACATATTCATAAATACTTTGTATGCTGTTTCCTCCTATATAAGTCCCGATGGTTATGAATAGTGGCATAAAAAAGGAGGTAGAAAAAGAAGCAAACAAAAATCCAATTGCCAGAAGAAGAGTATATTTAAAAAAGGAAAACAAAAAAGAAATTGCTATATTTTCCCACAAAATAGGAAGTCTTGATTTATACATAGAAGCACATATCTTTATAGCAATAACAGAAATAGAAAAATTTATTATACACACGGTGAGTAAGAGCATTGTACATCCCAAAAATCTTCCCAAAAAATAGTTGGAGCGAGATATTGGAAAGGAAAGAAGGGTATATACCTGTTTTCTTTCTATATCTTTCCACAATGTTGCCATTCCTCCAAGAATGCTAAGTAAAAGCAAAATAAAAGAGTTTAAAGAGATAGCCATGGTTATTCCTACTTCTTGAGATTGGCGCATGGAAAAGGAGCTAAAAAGGGGAACTAAGGAAAATACCAAAATAAGAGAAAAAATGATTATAAAAGTTCTATCTTTTATAAGTTGCTTTAGAGTTAAAAGCGAGAATTGAATCATATATGTTTTCTCCCTTTTTCTAACTTAACTGACAAGTGAAATTTAGACTATAAAATCCCTCTTAATTTCAACTTGATTTTTTAGTTAGATTAAAAAAATAAATATTTCAAGTAGTTCATTTGCCATTAATTTTAAGAAATAGTTTCCTGTTATACCTTAGTCGTTTACAATATGCTAATATAAAAAGAATATCTTAATTTTCCAGCTAAGTATATTGTGAAGCTAATTATAAAACTTGTTTATATTTTTTATGATAGATTTGGTAATGTTTTTATATCTACTTTCTGGCTTAAATTTTTGGTGTGCTATTTTTAAATATTTTAAGGCATATTGCTTATTTTTTTTATTCAGGAAATATTTTCCCAATTTGTAGAGAATATGTGCATCGTCCAATATTTTTTTATTTTCTTCATAAAAAAGATCTATTCTTTTTTCAAGCAACTTTTGAGCATTTGAGTTTGTTGCATTTATTAACATTTTTACATACACTTCAAAAATGGCCTGCTTAGCTAATTTATGTCTACCACTTTTATGTTTAAGTATATTATAAAAGTAACCTAGGGCTAAATCATATTGTTTTTTTTGTAAATAGAGTACCCCTAAATCTTCATCTAATTTATAGTTATAAACAAAAGATCCTATTTTTTTAGCTTGAAGGTAATATTTTTCAGCTTTATCCAGGTCATTATTTAAATGATAGGCCAGTCCTAATAATCTCCAACCATCTTGAAATTCCGGATTTTTATTTGTAACATCCTGTAATAGAGAAATATTGTTGCTCCATATTTTTGCCCTACTGTGAGATGTTATGCCAAAAATAATAATAACTATAGACATAAAAAATATGTATATTTTTTTATACAGATTTCTATTATTTACAAAATTGACAATGTAAAACAAGATGAATGGATAAATAAACATTGAAGAAATAAGAGCATATCTTTCAGCATAGGGAGTCCATGCTATTTGTCCAAAAGATATTGGATATGCTGGGAGTAAAAAGCACAATCCAATAACAAAAAATCTATTAATTAAGGTATTTTTGAAAAATAAATATATTGCTAAAATTACAATTAATACTCCTATTAGGTCATAGAGGGGATCAACACTTTCTATGGTTAGATTAAGAGGCCAAGGAATGATTAATTTTTTAATATAGAATCCAATGAGTCTAAAGAACTTCATAGTGGCAAATTCTGGATTGTTTATAATAAATTTTATAGTCATATAAATTTTTTTACTATTGTTTACGAAGGATATTTCTCGCAAAATTAAAAAAAATCCTAAAAAAAGTATAACTAGTAATATGGAAAGTGTAATAATTAATTTTTTATTTTTTATTTTTTTTAAGGTTTCCTTTGAAGTGATAAACAAAGGAATAGCTAAAACAAACATGGAGGCTGTTTCCTTGGATAGTGTTGCTAAAAGCATAAAGGTTAAGGAAAGAAAAAGATAATATAATTTTTGCAAAAGAGCGTATTCAAATAGAAAATAAAATCCGATGGTTAAAAACATAAGAGCCAACAAATCTGTTCTACCAGATATCCAGGCAACTGATTCAACAGCTAGAGGATTGACACAAAATATTAATAGTGAACTGAAAACAAAGAAATCATCATTTAAAATTCTTCTCAGTATTTTGTAATAAAAAAGTATTGTAATAAAAAATATTAAAAGATTATCAAAATAATAAAAAATTGGATTATCTTTAAAAAAAAGATATTCAATTTTATAAGTCAGACTAGTTAGTGGTCTATAATAAAGACCACTTTTGGCATTATATATAAAGGACGAAACAATGTTATTTAACTGGCTTTGGGAAAGTTTTTTAAATAGACCGTAATCATCTATAATACATAATTCGTTATTAAATCGAAAATAATAAACAGAAAGTAATATTAGAGCAATAAAAAAAGGCCAGTAAACAAACTGGCCTTTTTTTATTGTAATTACCCTAATATTCATTTTTTAAAAGGGCATTGTACCAGCCGTGACGGAAGTTATTGCATTTTCTCCACAAGGATCAGGATTACAAGTTTGTTCTTGTATGTCTTCCTCATGAGTTGTTCCATACTTTTTACTACCTTGGCTATGCCAGGAGCCAGCAGCATATTCAGATGCTGTACTAGAAAAAATTATAGTTACATTTTGGGATGGCTTAACGACATCACCACTTAAGGTAGTAGTGCTATCTTCTGTAAGACTTTTGTTAGAAATATCAGCATAAGAAACCGCTCCAAGTCCCAATATCATTATTAATACAAAAATTATTTTTTTCATTTCTAACCCTCCTTTTAGTTTTAATTTGGATATTCTTGATTGTCAGCATAGTAGGCTTCCATGCTGGTCTTGAAATTGCGCAGATCGCTTAAGGCTGCAGAGTTAAATGCCCTTTGGCGATACTTACTGTACTGTGGAATAGCGATTGCAGCCAAGATACCAATAATGGCGATTACAATCAAGAGTTCTACTAAGGTAAAACCTTTTTCCTTGTTCATAAAAAACCTCCTTAAAATTTTTTATCTTTTTTTATACATACTCTCAAGGAGTATGCCAAAATTAAACCCCAGTTAATTAAATGAGTTATTTTTATTTCTTTTCCTTTTAATGACAATTTTTGTCAGTTGGTGGACAAAAATTGTCCCTAATTTTTAAAGAACCTTTTTGTAAGTTATTTATGGAGACCTCTCTTAAAGAAAAAAGGTATCTTTTGTCAATTGATATATTTTTTTAGGTTTAATTTTTTTCAGGCATTGTAAATTATAAGCACAGTTAATAGAACCGTGTAAGGAACAAGGGCGGCAGCTAACTGCTTCCTGGATTAATGTAACTTTGTTTCCATAGGGGAAAAAACCCCAGGCAGAATCGCTTGGGCCAAAGAGCGTTATAATGTGTTTGTCTAGTCCCCAGGCCAGATGCAAAGGACCAGAATCTGTACTTACCACTACTTTGGCCAGTTTTAAAAGGGCCAGAGTTTGCCTTAAGTTGCTTTTATTGGTTAAATCATTTTTAGTGTTTACCAAAGAATAAGCAGAGCGTCCCAGAATGATAAAGGGAATATTGGCCTGTTCTAACAGGGCAATGTACTTTTGCCAGTAATCTCCAGGCCAGGTCTTGGTAGGATAAGAAGCATAAGGGTGAATGGCCACAAAAGGAGAAGAGATATTTAAGGAGGTTAAAAGTTTTTTAGCTTCTTCTATTTCCTCGGGATGTAAAAAAAATTGAGGCCTTAAGGCCCTGGCTGGAGGCAGGTTGTCTAAGGAATAATAGGCCAGGCCATAGCGCTGGGGAACAGATAGTTTTAACTTAGGTGTTTTCAATTTTCCTTTAGAAAGGAGATAGAGCCTTCTGGCTACAGATAGTTTTGCATAACTTTTGTGAGATTTTCGAGTAAAAAGTTTAATTAAAAAGGAGCGCAAGTTTTGGTGCAAATCCAGGATGGTTAGGTGAGGATATTTTTTTCTTATGTGTTTACTTAGCTGAAGGAGTTCCTTTACATTTCCTTTTTTTATTTCCAGCACTTCTTGTATAAAGGGGTTTTCCTTAAATAAGGGAGCAAAAATTTTTTTGGTTAAAATAACAACCTGTTTTTTTTCCTCTTCTGCTAGATACCTGGCCAGCCCGCTGGTAAGCGCCACATCTCCAAGGGAACTGAAGCGAATAAGCAAGATGGTTTCTTTAGACATAATCCAGGTCTTTTATCCCTTGCCAGGCAGCTTTTAAATCCCTGGCAATTAAAAGGGGAAAATCTGTTTCCACTTTTTGATAGTGTAATGGTTGCCAGGGTAGTTTTAAATTTAGCCTGGTTATTTCTTTTGAGCCATGCCCGGTTAGCACCAGACAGGATAGGGCAAAATTTAGGTTTTTCCCCCAGAGAATATCGCTAACTTTATCACCAATAACCACACATTCCTCTGGATTTAAGTGGTACTGCTCTTTAAGGGCTGCAAACAGGCCAGTTTTGGGTTTGCGGCAATTGCAATTATCTTCTGGAGTGTGGGGGCAAAAAGCAGTGTGGGTAAAAATTTCTTCTCCTAAAAGGCTATCCAATCTTTTTTGCACCTTATAAAAGTCTTCCAGGGAGAAATAATTACGGCCAATACCGCTTTGATTGGTAATGATAAAAAGTTTTAATCCCCTTTTTTTCATTTCCAGCAGGGTTTCTTTTGCTCCGGAAATAAACTCTACTTCCTGGGGGTTGGAGAGGTAGTGTTTTTCTTTGATGATAGTTCCATCTCTATCTAAAAAAATATTTTTTACCTTAGGCATCTAATGCCTCCCATACACCACAGGCAATGGCCACAGGGAACTGTGTTTCCATAACAGTCGTGTTCAAAGGGAAAGGATTCATTCAAGAGGTCATCACAGGGCACCAGAGGACAATTGCTGCAATAAGGATAATTTACCTGCAGTACTTCTTCCCTGAACTGGATAAACTTTTCCTTGTTCCAGATAGCTTGCAAGTCCTCTTCTTTGATGTTGCCAAAAAATACAGGATAGATGTGTTTAGTGCGTTTATCCATATAACAACTATACTGATGCCAGAGAAAATAACAGGGAGCAACATTGCCTTCTACATCAATAAAAACACTTTTTTCTTCTACAAACTCACACTTTCTTTTGTTTTGAGCCCTTAGAGGTGGTAAGTCTAAAGAGATATTATATTTTCTGGCAAGATTGGAAGATGTTTCCAGGATATTTTCTAAATCTGTAAGGTCTTGTTCATCCCAGAAAACCAGGTTTTCTAGATGTAGTAAAATATTTTCTTTTTCAGCCTCTTTTATCATTGTTTCTACCAGGTTTATAAGTTTTTTATCCTGGTCTTTTTTGTGGAATTTCCAGCGTACTTGAAAATAATCTTTAATGGCCAAGCCTAACTTCTGGGCTTTTTCCTTATATTTGTTAAAGAGTTCTTTAGCTTTATGGGTATTGGGTTCAAATAGACATTCATTGGCTACTTCTTTAGAATAGGGAAGTAAATGCGTAACTAAAATAAAATCTACCTTTTTTTCTTGGGCTAGCTCAATTAAGTGGGGTAATTGTTTATAATTGGATTTCATCAAGACAAATTCTATACCCATTTTAAAGTGGGGATTTATTTTTTGTCTGTGCAAGTTGAGCATGTCCAGAGAAGTTAAGATTTTGCTTAGAGAAGCTCCCTGTCTTTTTTGCTGTAAAAAATCTGCTTCCACTCCATCCAGAGACAGGCATACTTGGTCCAGCCCGGCTGAGAGCAGGTTGTGCACTTTTTCAGGAGTAAACAACATGCCATTGCTTTGAAAGGCTATTGTGGAAGTAGCTGGCATATGTTTTTTGGCTAGAGCGACAAATTCTTCTAGCTGGGGATGTAAAAGCGGCTCTCCTATGCCATTTAAAATCAATCTGTTTACAGAAGAAAAGTTTTTGACCAGTTTTTTGAAAAGGGCAAAGGGAAAAATTTTTTCTTTTTTTAGGCTGGCTGAAATATTTTTCACACAAAAGTTACAATTTAGATTACATTTAGTAGTAATCTCTAAGAATATTTTCTGGGGGTAGCTCATAGCTTTTGACCATTTTTCTTTAAGGGTTTAGAAAGGCTTTAAAAATAGAGATGGCCTTCTTAACTTAAGTTGTTTTTTTTGGCAATAAAGTTTAAATTATGTATAAAATTAGTTAGTTAAAGGGGAGGAACAATGATTGATTTACACACTCATACTACCTTTAGTGATGGAGAGCTTATTCCAGCAGAGCTTATTCGCAGGGCCAGATATGCGGGTTATCAGGTGATAGGCTTAAGTGATCATGCTGATCACAGTAATCTAGAACTTATTTTGAACAATCTCTTACCTCTATCCACTCTTTACAGTACCTATGCAGATATAGAAGTATTGGTGGGGGTAGAATTGACTCATGTGCCTCCAGCCCTGATTCCAGAGACCATTGCCCAGGCAAGGGATTTGGGGGCCCAGTATGTGGTAGTGCACGGCGAAACCATTGTGGAGCCAGTTCAAAAGGGGACCAATCTGGCAGCCCTGGAAGGTGGAGCAGATATTTTAGCCCATCCAGGACTCATTTCTCCAGAAGAAGTTGACCTGGCCAGGGAAAAGGGAGTTTACCTGGAACTCAGCACCAGAAAGGGGCATAGCCTTACCAATGGTCATGTTTTAAAATTGGCTTTAGCCCGGGGCGCAAAGGTGGTAATCAATAATGATGCCCATAGCCCTTCTGATCTGGTTTCTAAAGAACTAAGGACCAGAATTGCCCTGGGAGCAGGTTTGACTTTAGAAGAGGTAAACCTGCTAGAAAACAACAGCTTAGAACTGGTGGAAAAAATACGGAGCAGGAGCCATGGAAGAAAAGTGTAGATTAGCAGCTAGATGGTTAAAGCAAGCCAGGTTTGCTCTGGCCCTTACTGGCGCGGGCATTTCTGTACCCAGTGGGATTCCTGACTTTAGAAGCCCGGGCGGTCTTTGGTCTAAGTTTGATCCCTGGGAAGTCTGTTCGGACTATGCCTTAAAGTTTAATCCCAAAGGAGTGTGGGAATTTTTGGGAGAAGCTGTGTTATTATTTAAACAGGCCAGGCCTAACCCTGCCCACTTTGCTCTGGCTGAGTTAGAAGCCAGGGGAATTTTAAAGGCCATTATTACCCAGAATATTGATGGACTGCATCAGGAGGCAGGTTCTAAAGAAGTTATAGAGTTTCACGGGGGAGTAAATAGGTTTTATTGCAATCTTTGTGGCTTAGAATATCCCAGGGAAAAGGCCTTTAGTTTGAAAAAAGAGGAGCTTCCCTGGCTTTGTAGCAAGTGTCAGGGAGTAATCAGGCCAGATGTGGTCTTTTTTGGGGAAGCTATTCCCACAAAGGCCTTGTATTTGAGCCAGGATTTAAGTAGGAAAGCAGACCTAATGCTGGTTATAGGTACTTCCGGAGAGGTGGCTCCAGCCAACACCCTTCCTTCTATGGTCAAGGCCAGAGGAGGTAAGGTGATAGAGATAAACCTGGGGCCTAGTGCCTATGAAGGCGTTTCAGATTTGAAAATAGCAAGGGGAGCTGAAGAGGTTTTACCTCAAATAGTGAGTTTTTTAGAAGAAGAGAAATAAAGGAGAAAAGCAATGGATTTTTTAGGGACTAATCCTGCCTGGGCTCTGGTGTTAAAGGCTACTCTGGCCGTAAAAGTGGTTTTGGTGGTTTTACTTTGTATGTCCATTTATTCCTGGGCTATTATTTTTTTCAAGTTCTTAACCTTTTTAAAGGCCAGAAGGGATGTTCACTTGCTGCGTAGATTAACAGAAGAAAGCAGCAACCTGGGCTCTTTAAAAAATGTGTTAGAAACCCATAGTTCCAGGGTGGGTAGCGCCATGCTCCAAAAAGCCCTTTTTGAATTAAAGCGAATTGGCCAGTTAAATGCTTCTGAACAGGAGAAAAAAGAAATCATTAAAGAAAATCTGCAAAGGTCTTTACTCAACTCCAGGACAGAGATTTTTTTAAGCCTAAAAAAGAGCTTGGCTTTTCTGGCCACCTGCTCCAATTCTGCTCCTTTTATTGGGCTTTTTGGTACGGTGTGGGGCATTATGCATTCCTTTCATGCCATTGGCTTGCAGAAAAGCGCTTCCCTGTCCACAGTAGCACCAGGTATTTCGGAGGCCCTGATTGCCACTGCCATTGGGTTAGCTGTAGCTATTCCTGCTACCATGGCTTACAACTACTTTATAACCAAATTGCAGGATGTGGATAAGGATCTGGATATCCTGGCCAATGTTTTTTTGAATCTTTTGGAAAGGAATTTAAGCTTGCTTAAACAAGGAGAAAAATAGTGAAAACTTCCCCAAATGATTCTTTGCTTTCAGAAATCAATGTTACTCCTTTTGTGGATGTAATGTTGGTTTTGTTAATTATTTTTATGGTTACAGCTCCCATGCTAACGCAAGGGGTAGAGGTGGACTTGCCCAAGGCCGAAACTGTAACCACTTTGCCTGAAGATGCAGAAAACATGCTCATAACCCTTAAAAAAGGTGGCTCCATATATGTAGATACTTATAAAGTAAGTGCTGAAGAATTGGAAAACTTTTTAAAAAAGAATTTTAAAAATAAAGAGATGGTTTTTTTAAAGGCAGATAGAGATGTAAACTATGGAGAAGTAATTAAGGTAATGAGTAAGGTGAAAGGAGCAGGAATAGAAAAATTGGGAGTTATTGTGGAAGAGGAAGAACAAGATTAGATGAAAGTTGTTGGTTTTATTTTTTCTTTATTTTTTCACTTGTTTTTAGTCTATATCTTTGTTTACCAGATTCAGAATAATATAGACTATAAAAGACCAGCTAAAATCAGATATGAGCTAAATTTAGTTACCTTAAAGAAAAAAAAGGCCAAAACCTATTCCTATAAAAAAGCTAAAATAAAGATTAAAACCGGTCAAAAGATTGCCACTGTTGGCGGAAGCAAGCAAAAGGTTAAGCTGAGTAAAAAACAGATAGAAGCACTAAAAAGAAAGCAGGCTCAAGAAGAGCTAGAAAGTTCTCTGGCTGCTTTAAAGCAAGAAGAAAAATTGAAAAGCAAGGAGGAAAAAGGAGAATTAGATTCTGCCTTACAAGAAATACAGGGAGAGGTAAAAGAAGATAAAGAAGGCAGTGCGGGAGTAGAAATTGAAGAATTTTACCAGGGGATAGTAGAAAGTAAAATTAAGGCAAATTTTCGTTATCCCAATTTTAAATTTGGTAAACTTTTGATTTGTTTTATTAGCATAAAGATAAATGAAAGGGGTGAAATTTTAGAGTATCACCTAAAAAAGAGTTCTGGAGATGAAGTCTATGATAGTTTGGCCTTAAGGGCTATTTTAGATACCAAAGTTTTGCCTTTGCCTCCACCAGGTATTCGAGAAAAGATTTTAAGAGAAGGTATTGAGATTGAATTTAATTCTCAGGAATTAGAGGGAAGTAAATGATAAAAAAGATAGTTTTTATTTTGTTAGCTGGTATTTTTTTTAATTTTCAATCTCTTTTGGCCCTGACCATAAATATTTACGGACCAGGGGACAAAAAGATAAATTTGTTTATAGCCAAGCCTTTTGTGGCAGAGCAATTCCGGGTGGATGATAAATTGGTTTCTACCTTAAAGGATAAACTGGGCTTATTACCTTTTTTAAGAATTATTCCAGCAGAAGATGTATTAAATAAAGGAGAGATAAAAGGGCCTGGTCTGGTTGATATTGATTTTAGAAAGTTTCTTTTGTCCAGGGTAGATGTTTTACTGACCATTAATTTAAAGCCAGGTTCTAATTGGGGAGAGATAGAGCTTAGGGCCTTTGATGTGTTGAGACAGCAGTTAATAGTAGGTAAAGCCTATGATTTGCAAAGTGAAGCCCAGCTTCCTTTGGCTTTGCGCAGTTTTTGTGGTGCTCTTTTACAGCAGTTTACAGGCAGGGATTCTTTATTTTCTGAGCCCATAGTTTTTGTGCACAAGCAAAGGCAAAAACAGGCTTTATACGAGATTTATGCTGATGGTTATGGTTTAAAAAAGTTGCTGGAGGTAGATGGCATTATTGCCAGTCCGGCCTGGGATTTTAGGGGAGAGAAGATTGTTTTTACTCTGATTGAGCACGGAAGGCATTTTTTAGGGCTCTGGGATAAGCAAAGTAATAAATTGGAAAAGCATCTGTTACCTGGCAATAGTATTATTTCTCCCATATTTACTCCAGAGGGAGAGATTGTGGTCAGTCTGGATGTAAAAGGCAATCCAGATATTTATCTTCTGAGCAAGGATTTTAAGATAAAAAAGACCTTGATTTCACATTGGGCTATTGACATTTCTCCCTTTTTTGCCCGTAATGGAGAAAAAATGGTGTTTACCTCGGCCAGATTAGGCAATCCCCATATTTTTGTTTGGCTTAAAAAGGAAAACAGGATTAGAAGGGTAAGTTATGAAGGCAAATACAATACCAGCGCAGTGTTAAGCCCTGATGGCAGGCTGGTGGTTTTTTCCAGATTACTTGCTGAAGGGCACCGTATCTTTGTGCACGATCTGGAAAGTGGACAGGAAAAACAGATAAGTTTTGGTCCTGGAAATGATGAAGAGCCTTTTATTGCTTCAGATGGCTATTTTGTCCTTTTTAGTTCCAATCGAAGTGGTAAGTACAAACTCTATCTTACCACCATAAATGGAGATGGCCCTTATCTGGTAGATACGCAGGAGTTAAATGCCTATTCTCCTGCCTGGGTGCATAAATTGGAGTAAATAATCTTTGATTTTTGAAGGAGGAAGATTTTATGAAGATTAAAGTATTGGTGGTAGTTGGTTTGTTTTTAGGTGTGCTTACTGTGGGTTGTGCCAAGAAAAAAGTAGTTGTTCCTGCCACTACTGGAGATACTTCTGTAAGCGAGCAGACTCAAGGAAGTGAAATTAAAGGCTTGAAAGAGCTTCAGGAAAAAAGAGCCAGGGAATTACAGGAGTTAAAGGAAAAGGAACTAAAGGAAAAACAGGCTAAGGAAGCTTCTAAAGAAGAGGCCCTGAAGATTATAGGTGAAAGAATTTTCTTTGATTTTGACTCTTACGAACTAAAACCAGAGGCCAGACAGGTTTTGCAAAAAAAGGCAGAAGTGTTAAAGGCCCATCCTGACTTGATGTTGATTATAGAAGGACACTGTGATGAAAGGGGCACAGAAGAGTATAACCTGGCTCTGGGTGAAAAAAGGGCCCGTGCTGCCTATGAGTTTTTGATTCTTTTGGGAGTAGAAGCCAATAGAATGCAAATTGTAAGCTATGGAGAAGAATATCCCCTGGATCCTGGCCACAATGAAACTGCCTGGGCCAAAAATAGAAGGGATGAGTTTAAGATTGTAAAAAAATAAGGAGAGTGAAGTTAAATGGAGACCTTAGAAGCCATCTTTAGCCGAAGAAGTATTCGCAAGTTTAAACCAGACCCTATTCCCAGGGAGATGCTGGAAACGGTTTTACGCGCTGCCATGGCTGCACCTTCAGCTGGCAATGCTCAACCCTGGCACTTTATTGTGGTGGATAGTAAAGAGATCTTGGAACAAATTCCTAAGTTAAATCCCTATGCTAAAATGGCAGTAGAAGCTCCTCTGGGCATTTTGGTTTGTGCTGAATTAAAGCTGGAAAAGTTTCCAGGTTTCTGGGTGCAAGACCTTTCTGCTGCTGTGGAAAACCTTTTGTTAGCTGCGCATGACCTGGGCCTGGGCGCTGTTTGGACTGGTATTTATCCAGTAGAGGAAAGGGTTAAAGGTTTTCAGCGCTTATTTAAACTCCCTGAAGAGGTCGTCCCTCTGGCTTTTATCCCTCTGGGGTTTCCCAACCAGGAATACAGTAAGGTGGATAGGTTTAAGAAGGAAAGGATTCACTACAATACCTGGGACGAAGGGTATTAAGATTATTAGCTTAAAAGAAACAAACTGGTGGCCATCACTCCCATGCCAGCTATAAGGGAGTAGATGGCCACATGATGCTCACCAAATTCTTCTGCTGTGGGCAGAAGCTCATCTAAAGAAATAAAGACCATAATTCCAGCCACAAAGGAAAAAGATACCCCTAGCATAAGTGGTCCCAGTAAGGAGCGGAGAAAGAAAAATCCCACCAGAGCTCCTATGGGTTCTGCCAGTCCAGAAGCAAAGGAAAGCCAAAAGGCCTTTTTACGGCTTTGGGTGGCTGCAAAAAGAGGGGTGGAAATGGCAATGCCTTCGGGAATGTTGTGCAGGGCAATGGCCACAGCTACGGGCAGGGCCAGTTCCAGGGAACTAAGGCCACTCATAAAAGTGGCCAGACCTTCGGGAAAATTGTGTATACCTATGGCCAGGGCTGTGATTAGACCTGTTTTTTTGAGTTTTTCTGCAGAAGGAAAGGAATGTTTTTTTATTAACCTGGTCTCATGTGGGTTCTCATAAGAGGGAACGAGAAAGTCAATGGCAGCTACGCAAAAAATCCCAGCAAAAAAACAGATAATAGCCAGACTGTCGCCTTGACTTATAGTGGTTGCCTTCCTAACATATTCTTTTCCTAAAGGTAAAAGTTCCACAAAGGAAATGTAAAGCATTACTCCTGCTGAAAACCCTAAAGAACCAGCCAAGAATTTGGGATTGGATTTAGTTTTTACTAGAGAAAGGAGAGAGCCTATGCCAGTGGCCATACCAGCAAGCAAGGTTAAAAGAAAAGCAGACCAGAAATTAGCAGGCATGCCTTATTTGTCCAGGAAAACATTTTTAAAGTCAATTGTTTTCTTTGCTCTTTTGTTTTTTAACCTAACTTCCTTTAGTTTAGCTAATTCTAAAGTTGTGGTTTTTACTTCCATTTTGCCTCAGGCCTATTTCTTAGAGAAATTAGGAGGAGATTTTTGGGAAGTTCAAACCATGCTTCCTGAGGGAGCAGACCCTCATACCTATGAGCCCAAGCCTGCTGACTTGCGGAAATTAAGCAAAGCCCAGGTTTATTTTTCCTGGAATTTGCCTTTTGAGCAGGTGTGGTTAAAGCGCTTTCAGGGGCTTAATCCTGATCTAAAAATTGTAAATTGTGCTCAGGGAATAAAATATCTCCAGTTTCAAAAGACCAGTGAATTTTTGTTGGCAGAGCAAGAACCCAGGGAGGAAGGACATTTTTTAGACCCTCATATCTGGCTTTCCCCTGCAAATTGTTTGCAAGTGGTAAAAAATATATATGAGTTTTGTTTAACCAACTGGCCAGAGCAAAAAGAGCGTTTTCAGGCTAATTACTTAGCTTTGGAAAAAGAAATAAAAGAAGTGGATGCACAGATTAGAAAACTTTTAGCACCCTGTAAAAAAAAGGTTTTTCTGGTGTTTCACCCTTCCTGGGGTTATTTTGCCAATACCTATGGCTTTAAACAGGTAAGTGTGGAAGTAGAAGGAAGAGAGCCCACTCCTAGAGAGCTTATGCATATGCTAGATACTATAAACCAATTTAAGTTAAAGAGCATTTTTATTCAGCCTCAATTTAATCCCAGAGAAGTGCAATTTTTAGTGCAGAAGGCTAAGCTGCAACTGGAAGTGGTGGACCCTTTGGCCAAAGACTGGAAGGCAAATTTGCTGAAAATGGCCCAGAAAATAAGGGGGCAGTGTGCAGAAGATAGCAATTAGTTTAAAAAATGTTAGTTTTGGCTATAGCAAAACCAGGGTCTTAGATAGGGTTAACTTAAGCATTCCTCAGGGAGAATTCTGGGCTCTTATTGGCCCTAATGGGGGAGGAAAAACCACTTTATTAAAACTTATTTTAGGATTGTTAAAGCCCTGGGAAGGTGAGATAAAGGTTTTTGGAAAACCAGCTAAGGAGATAGCCACCAAAATAGGCTATGTCCCTCAGCAGGTTAGAAAAAATATGCTTTTGCCTCTTACTGTGTTTGAACTGGTCAGTATGGGAGTGCGTTCTCAGAAAAGAGGCTTTTTTTACGCTTCCAAAACTAAAGAGCAGGTACAAGAGGCCCTGGAAAAGGTGGGAATTTCTTCTCTGGCCTCTAAGAGTATTCTTGATATTTCAGGAGGGCAGTTTCAAAGGGCACTGGTGGCAAGGGCGCTGGTGGGTAAACCAGAGATTTTGATTTTTGACGAGCCCACTGCCAATGTGGACCCTGAAGGAAAGGTGTGCCTTTATGAACTCTTAAGTTCTTTAAAAGGAGAAATGACAGTAGTGGTGGTAACCCACGACTTGGTGATTGCTTCAGCCAGCATTGATGGCCTGGCAGTGGTCAATAGGCAGGTGCGAGTAAGTAGAGAAAAAGAGCTTTCTTCTCAACTCCTGTCCCTTATCTATGGCAAACATACCCATGCCTGTGCTGTAGACGGATTTATTCAAGAGATACCCAAGTACTTTGCTTCCAAGGTGAAATAAAATGGAAATTTTTCAATTTAGCTTTATGCAACACGCCTTTGTGGCTGCATTGCTTTTGAGTATTGCCTGTGGTTTTATTGGGCCTTTGGTGGTAATTAACAGGCAGGTTTTCTTGGCTGGAGGCATGGCTCATGCTGCCTTTGGAGGCGTGGGATTGGCCTTTTTTTTCTCCTTGCCTGTTTTACCCACTGTGTTTGTCTATACCTTTTTCCTTAGCCTTGTTTTTGGTCTGCTGGTAGTGAACCAAAGGGAGCTTTCTGAGACCATTGTGGGCATTATTTGGGCTGGAGGCATGGCTTTAGGGATTATTTTACTGGACTTAACCCCTGGGTATAAAACTGAGCTTACCAGTTATCTTTTTGGCAGTATTCTTACCTTAAGCAAGTCTGATTTAAGTTTGGCCTGTGTTTTGGACTTTCTTCTGGTTGGCACTATCTGGTGGAAGTACAAAGAATTTGTGACCATAAGTTTTGATAGTGAATACGCTAAAACTTTAGGCATTAAAGTAAATAACTGTTTTTTAATTTTAATTGTTTTGGCTGGATTTAGCGTGGTAATACTTATGCAACTGGTAGGTATTGTTTTGCTTATCTCCTTATTGACCATACCTGTATACCTGGCCAAACCCAAAAGTGATACTTTGTACAAAATGATTTTCAAATCAACGCTTTGGAGTTTGTTTTTTAGCTATACAGGGTTATTTTTAAGTTTTTACTTTAACTTAAATAGTGGAGCTGCGATTATTTCTGTGGCAATATTTTCTTTTCTTCTGGTAAATTTAAAAAGAATGCTATTGAATAAAGAATCTAAAACTGTTTTTGTTGATGGCCAATTGTAAGTGGGGTTGAATTAATTCTATGTGGTTTTGAATAAAGGGAATAAAAGTAAGCTTAAATTTTTTAATTTTTATTTTTAACTTCTTTAATTCCTGCAATATCTCTTTATTTTTAATCAGATTGCCCAAAATAAGTCTTAAGGAAATGATGGCCTCTTTTCTGGAAACAGTGGGAGAGATATAGTTTATTTTTTCTTCCAAAGAAAAGGGGTTATTGGTTCGAAGCAGGGGAGAAAGGGAAAGGGCAGTAGCAAATTTGATAAAGTAATCTGGCCTTACTGCAAAGGCAGGTATACTTAGAACCAGATTATCTGCTTTAACCAGGTATAGGGAGTGTAAATGCCTTTCTAAGGCGCTATCTTCTTCAGCAAAGTCTATTTCAAACTGCCAGAAGGGTAAGTAGAGGTCATCTGGAGTTGAAAAGAGCAGGTAAGGATTTATGATTTCTAATTTTTCTGTTTCAAAGTAATAGAGGTTGGAGCAGTTTTTACAGATAAGTAAGAGGTCTTTGTTTTGGCCTTCCAGGGTATCGCCACACTTGGGACAAAGAGCTGGCAAGATATTTAGCTGCCAGTTTTCCTGCTGGTGAAAAACAAGTTCTGCTGGGTTTAAAACCGGGCTAAGGGGTCTTTGGGCCAGGGCATCAAAGTAATAGCCTTTTTGGGGTAAAAGGGGTAGATAGATATAGCTTAAATTTTCTCCTATAAAGTCTTGATAGTAGATAGTTCCTCGTACTTTGCTGTTAGCCAATCTGTTTTTTATTTTGGCCAGAGCCTGTTTAAAAGAGAGTTCTTCCTGGATCAGGTTTAAATTCTGGGAATAGACCATTTGTAGGGGCATGGCCTGGGCTCTTAGGCCCAGGGAAAGAGGGAAGTGGAGCTTTTCCAGCCCCAGAATGGTGGAATCTATCCAGAGGGGAATAAGGTCATGGGTTGTGGTAAAAAAAAGAGGACCTTTGACCCGAAGGTAGGGTACATACAGGCATTCTTCCTGATTGTATTTAGGCGGGAGAAAATAGCGAAGGTATTTTTCGCCTACTAAAAGGGATTTAACCCGGCAATAGGGACAATATAAAATGCGCTCCCCTTCTTCAAAGGTAAAGGGAGCGCCACATTGAGAGCAGGAATAGTGAACTTGAAAATTCATGCCCTAGCTTAGCTTTTCTCCACATTGGTTACAAAATAAAGAGTCAGGCAGATTTTCAAAGCCACATTGGCTGCACCTTTTGGGTTGAGGCTTGTTTTCAGTGGGAGTGCCGCAGTTGGGGCAAAATTTAGCCTTTGGAGAGAGGTTTTTCCCACACTTCTGGCACTGCTTTAAAACCAGAATTTGATGGCCGCAATAGGGACAAAATCTAGAGTTTTCAGGTACTACCTGGCCACAGTCAGGACACCTGCTGCGAATCTTTTCTTGAGGAGTGTTTTGAAAGGCATCCTTTAGCATGTAGGGAAACATAAAGCCCATGCCCATATTAAAGCCAGCTCCTCCCTGACCAGGATTGGCTGCTGCCTTTTCCAGGGCCATAGCTGCCTTTAGCTGGGTCAATTTGCCCAGGTCCTTAAATACCTCTACCCTGCTTCTGTCATCAATAGCCTTTTGCACTTCTTCAGGAGGAGTAATGGCGTTGATGTACAGGCTACTTAGCCCCAGGCCAAATTTTCTTAAATCTTGCGAGACGATTTGTTGGAGTTCTTGAGAAAATTGTTTGTAGTTGCCTGGAAGGTTAAAAAGGGTGTCCACCTTTTCTCCCAGATAGTCATTTAACCTGGAAACCACAATCTGGCTCAAATATTCTTCAATATCTTCTATGGTAAAGGAAGCCTTGGTACCCACCAGGGAATTTACAAAAAGAGCAGGTTGAATGATTCTAATGTCCAGCCTGCCAAAGGCCCTTAATCTAACCAGCCCCAATTCTTTGTCTTTAAAGGCCACCGGGTCTTTGGTACCCCACTTTAAGTTGGGGAAAACTTTCATGTTTAAAAAATAAACTTCTGCCCTTAAGGGACTGGTAAAACCCCAGGGTACACTTAATAACTTGGTCAAAATGGGGATGTTGGCAGTGGTAAGGGTATGTCTGCCCACCCCAAAGGCATCTACTGCCTGTCCCTGGTAATAAAATACAGCAGCCTGACTGTTTCTAACGATAAGCTGGGCACCCCATTTGATTTCAGCTGAACCTTCTTGAGGGATGCGATGGGCCAGTTCTGTGCCTTTATTGTCAAACCATTCAATAACTTCCAAAAAAACTAGGTTGTTAGTTCCCATTTAGCTTTCTCCTTTTAATGGGCCTTTAATAGGTTTTGAGCTATAGTTAAATCCAGAGGTGGAAGGTGAGTAAGTTGCTCCAGAGAAAAGTGTTGATAAAATCCTTCTCCTAACACAGGTTTGGGCCAGGGATTTTTATAAATTATTCCCAGTCCCCACTTTTGAGCAGGGTCCAGGGCTATTTTTAAGGCCTGTTCAAAGTCTTGCGGGTCGTGAGAAAGGAAAAATGTTTCTTTTTTCAAGGTCTCAAGGCTGGGTTTGAGCCAGCTAATACAGGGTTGTAAAATGTCCACATAAGCCAGCCCAGGATAATTGATGGCCTCTTTGATAACTTCCTTTAGATGTTCTATTTCCAGAGCTGAGCATCTGGCCACAAAGCCAGTTCCCTGAATAAGAGCCAGGGCTAAGGGGTTTAAAGGCTCATCTTCCACACCCCTGGGGTTTAAAGCCCTCTTTTCTCCTTTAGGAGTAGTGGGAGAGGCCTGTCCTTTGGTCAGGGCATAAATGGAGTTGTTGTGTACCAGCAGGGTAATATCCGGGTTGCGGCGCAAGGTATGTAAAAAGTGATTGCCGCCTTCTCCATAGCAATCACCATCCCCAGTGGTGACAATTACTTTTAGTTTGGGATTGGCCAGTTTTATGCCAGTGGCCACAGGAAGTGCCCTTCCATGGAGGCCATTGAAAAAATTTCCCTTTAAATAATGGGGCAGTTTAGCTGCCTGTCCTATGCCAGATACCAAACATACTTCCTGAGGGGTTAGCTCTAATTCCTCCAGTCCATTTTGCAGGGCCTTGAGGATTAGATGGTTGGGACATCCCGGGCACCACTGACTGGGGACATTATTGCTAAATTTGGTTTTGGATTTCATCAAATTTCCTCCCTATCTCTTCTGGAGTTAAAGGTAAACCATTATATTTGAGTATGGAGTGTTTAAGATTTAAGCTATACCCTAAATTAAGGAGTTTAGCCAGCTGGGCTGTGGCATTGTTTTCTACAGTAATTAAAAGAGCGTTTTGGGGGAAAGAATAAGAGGGCAGGGGCCAGAGTTCACTGAAGTGAATGACTCCCACCTTTTCTCCTTTGGTTCGCAAGTGTTTTTGCGCAGCCAGAACGCTTTCTTTGGTACTACCAAAACTTATAAAAATGTATTTACTGTCTGCAATGTCTACTTCCAGAGGAGGAGCTATTTCTTTTTGCAACTCTTTAAGTTTATTTAGTCTTTTTTCCAGCATGGGTTTGGCTACTTTATCCAGCTCTTCAGTAATGTGCCCCCATTCATCGTGTTCGTCACTATCAGCACCTACCAGGTGGACACTTTGTCCAGGGCAAAGCCTGGGAGAAATTCCTGAGGGAGTAAACTGGTAGCGTTTATATTCTTTAAATTCTGAAGGATTGGCTCTAAAAAACTGGGGAGTTTCTCCTTCCCAGTTGAAATCCCAATAGGAAAAATTGGAATCAGCCAGAAATTGATCGGTTAAAATAATTGCAGGTAGCTGGTATTTGTAAGCTAGATTAAAGGCCTTGATGGTCTTTAAATACAGTTCTTCCGGGTCAGAAGGTGCAAAAACCACTTTGGGAAATTCCCCATGACCAGCAAAGATGGCAAAAAGCAGGTCTCCTTGAGCAGTCCTGGTGGGCAACCCCGTAGCAGGACCTGGCCTTTGGGCCAGCACTATGACCACTGGGGTTTCAGTCATACCTGCTAAACTGATGCTTTCCACCATCAGGGCAAAACCACCTCCACTGGTGGCAGTCATGCTCCTTACCCCTGCAAAACTTGCACCTAAGGCCAGATTAATGGCGGCAATTTCATCTTCTGCCTGCAAGGTAAAGACTTTTAATTCTTCTTGTTTCTGGCTCAGGTAAGTGATGAGACCTGTGGAAGGAGTCATGGGATAGGCAGCCATAAAGTGGCAGCCAGCTCTGGCAGCACCCAGGGCTGTGGCTGGATGGCCAGTGGTAAAGAAGTAGTTGTGCTCGCCAGAAGGAGGCAGGGTTAAGTTTAGAGAAGAATCCAGGGCCTGACCATATCCCAGCCTTGCTCCTTCGAGGTTGTTGTTGATTATTGCCAGGGATTTAGTGGCAAATTTTTTCTGAAGGGCCTCAAGGAGGAGTTCTAGTTTGAGTTTTAAAATTCCGGTTAAAAAACCCAGGGCAATGGCATTGGCATAAAGGGAATTACCCAGTTCCTTTTTAGCCAGATCCTTAAAGGATAGAACCAGGGATTGAAACCGGGAGTTTTCCTTAGGACCAATTAGAAGGCCTGAAGGTTTGAGTAAAGAAGTGTATTTGTCCTGGGCCTCAGGATTTAAAGCTAAAAGCAGGTCGCTCTGCTCTCTGGGGTAGTTTTGAGGCTGGGAACTGATTTTTAGATGATAACTATTAAATCCTCCTCTAACCCTGGACTCATATTCTTTCCAGGAAAAAAGAGCGTATTTATGCTCTGCCAACACAGTGCTAAACAGGCTTCCTATGGAGTCCAGGCCTTCGCCAGCAGAACCCACTAAACTAATGGTTAATTCCTTCATAAACTAGACCTCTTTTTTTTCTTCAGTCTAACTGAAAATTAAAGAAAAAAAAAGTTAAATTTATTTGTTGGATTTAAAAAAGTTAGAAAACTTAAAGGGGAAAAGGATTGTTTTTTGGTTAAAAACTGGTTGAGAAATTTAAGGCGCTTAAATAATTAGTGGCTTTTCAAGTTGCCAAAAGAAGTCCTTCAGTTTATCTTTATTTATACCCAAAAAAGGAGGGGATTATGAAAAAGATAGGAGCAAGTATTATTCTTTGTCTACTGGGGATAGCACTTGCTTTACCTGGTTTGGCTCAGGAGGAAAAAGACCTTTTAGAGAGCAAATGTACAGGTTGTCATTCCTTAAAGGTAGTTTATAAGGCCAAAAAGGATAAAGATGCCTGGCTGATAACCATTGAGAGAATGGTGGATAAGGGAGCCAGTTTGTCTTTGGAAGAGCAGGAGGCTCTGGCTGATTATCTCAGTCAACAATAGGAGGGCTTTAAATGGCAGAGTATGTGCTTGGCTATATAACTGGCGCTGATAAAAAGGAATTATCTAAAATAGCCAGAACCTTATTGGAAGAAAGGCTTATTGCCTGCGCCAATATTTTTCCTGAGGTTATTTCTGCTTATTGGTGGGAAGGGA
>LDZQ01001447.1_pt1 | contig 37750 bp, 33 predicted proteins | sample 615361 | NCBI WGS metagenome assembly LDZQ01 (sample SAMN03408297, study PRJNA278302) | terrestrial metagenome | isolation source: oil reservoir sample I2 | place: USA: Alaska, North Slope, Ivishak formation | collected 2013 | reverse complement strand
GCCTAGAAGGGTTAGACTGTATTTTAAAAGAGGAGGGCTATCTGCTGGGCGGTTTTGTTCTGCCCTAGCTATTACAGTTAAGAGGTCTTTTTCTATTTTTTTTACAATCTTTTCTGTATAGCTTAAAGGCGTGCCTGGAGGCAAAGTGAGATTACAGGTAAGAAAATCAGACTCCACTTTGGGAAAAAAGGTAAACTTGATGAGTCCGCCCTTGACCACTCCTACGGCTAAAAGGAGCAGTAAGATACAAAAACTAAAAAAGATATAACGGTAGTTAAGACAAAATTTTAGGGTTTTGGCATAAGGGCCGGTTATAATTTTATTTAATAGTCTGGGTACAAGCTGGGGTTCAGTTAGTTTCTGTTTGCCCAGACTTCCCTTTAAGTGGCAGGGAAGCACAAACAGGGCTTCCAGTAAGGAGACAAAAAGAACTGTATTGACCACTATGGGAATGTTGCGCATGAATTTGCCCATCTGTCCACTACCCAGAAGCAAAGGGAAAAAGGCAGCAAGGGTGGTTAAAACAGAAAAGATAACAGGCCGGCCAACTTCATAGGCACCTTCTACACTGGCCTTAAAGGGTGATAGCCCTTGCTGGTGTTTGGTGTAGATATTTTCTCCAATTACAATAGCATCGTCTACCATAATACCCAGGACCATAATAAAGGCAAAAAGAGAAATCATGTTGATGGAAATGTCTGTAAAGGGCAAAAGCAAAAAGGCTCCTGCAAAGGAAATGGGTATGCCCAAACTTACCCACAGGGCCAGGCGAAAGTTTAAAAACAGGCTTAAAGTTATAACCACCAGGATAAGACCAAAGGCCATGTTTTTTAACAAAAGCTTGATTCTATCTTTTAGGAGCTTGGAAGTATCATCATAAACAGCTAGGTGTAAGTTGGGAGGGAGATATTTTTGGGTTTGAGCCACATATTCTTTTACTTCTTTAGCCACAGTTAGGGTATTTTGTTCACCTATACGATAAACCTGAATAAGGACAGCAGGCAGTCCCTGAAAGCGTACCTTTAAGTCCTCATCTTCAAAGGTATCTTGTACCTGCCCCAAATCCTTAACCCTTAGAATACTTCCATCTGGCTGGGTAATAAGGGGGATTTGCTCAAAGTCTTCTTTGGTATAACGCTTGCCCTTAAAGCGTAGCAAAATTTCACCTGCAGGGTCTTTAATCCTGCCCAAAGGCAGGTCCTGGCTATAGGATTTAATCTTTTCAGCTACTTCAGTTAAACTCAAGTTGTATTTACGTAAGGTCTGTTCACTTATCTGGATGTGGATTTCATTGTCCCTTATTCCAGAAAGGCTCACTAAGCTTACGTCAGGTAAACTGGTTAGGTCGTCCTTTATCTTTTGAGCCTGTTTTTTTAGGTAGGTTTCAGGTAGTTGGCCATAGAGGGCCAGGTCTAGAACCTGGTTTTTACGGGTAATTTTTTCTACAATGGGGTCTTCAGCCTCTTCAGGTAAGGTGTCCAATCTATCTACTTCTGATTTTATATCGTCGTAAAGGGTGCTTAAGTCGTAGTCTTTCAGTGCTTCCACCACGATAGTGGCCAAACCTTCGCTGGCGGTAGAGTCTATTTCTTTTACTCCACTAAGGCCAGAGACAGCCTCTTCAATGGGTTTGATGATACTTTCTTCTATTTCCTCTGGGGTAGCACCACTATAGACTACACTTATGGTAACCTTATCTAAAGTGACTTCTGGAAATATTTCCACCTTAAATCCCAGGCCAATAATAATGCCTCCTAGAAGCAAAAAGGCCATAAGCAAATTGGTAGCCACATGATTTTGAGTAAACCAGGCAATTATACTGCGCATTTACTTCACCCTAACCTTTAGTCCTGAACTAACTTCACCTAAGGGAGTGGTCACAACTTCTGTCCCTGACTTGAGGCCTTCTACCAGGAGAAAGTCTTCTTCCTGTTCCCAGACTTTAACTGGACGCATTTCTATGGTTTGCTCTGGCGTTAATATCCAGACTGTATTTAAGTCGTGCACACTGGAAACAGGGATTTTAGCCAGACCTTTCTTAAGCTTTCCTAAAAGGGTGACTTGAACAAACTCCCCTGGTTTTAATAGGGGAGAATTTACCTGTAGGTAAATGTCTATAAGACGGGTAGATTCTTCAATTTGTGGACCAGGTCGCCACTTGGTAGAAGTAAAGGTTTTATCCAAACTGGGTACATAAATCTGGGCCTTGCTTTGAGCGCTGAGATAGGAGATTTTTTGAGGCTCCAGGGGCACTTTTACTTCCAGAGAGTCCAGAGCATAATAGGTTGCCAGGCTGGTTCCAGCATTGATGTAGGTTCCCAGGCCCACTTTTTTTTCCAACACCACCAGGTCATAGGGAGCAAAAAGCTCAGTGCGTTTTAGGTTTAACTCTGCTTGCTTTAGCTTAGTCAAAGCAATTTCTTTGTTGGCCAGAGCCTGTTTTAATTCTGGCTCTTTGGCAATAAGGGGTGGTACCTGGGCTTCAGGGCCATGTTCTAATTTATAGGCTTCTATGGCTTGCCTGGCCTGGGCTTGAATCAAAATAAGATTGCTTTCTGCTTGAATTAAGTTGTTCTGGGCTTGGGCAAGGGCCAGTTGATAATCTTTGGGGTCTATTTTGAGGAGCAATTCTCCTTTTTTTACAGTGCTTCCTGGTTTTAGTTTGGGAGAAATATAGAGGACTTTGCCACTTACCTGAGGGGTTAAGCTACCTATTTCCCGGGCTTCAATCACGCCCTGGGCTCTAATTTTTAACTGAGAGGAAAAGGTAGTTATCTTTAGTGTTTCTACCAGGGGTACATTTAAATTCTTGGAACTTGAAGATAAGTTTGTTTTTTTACTATTCAGGAGTTTAAAAATAAATATACCTATAGCCAGAATACAAAAAACAATAACTCCTCTAAGTAGTATTTTTTTCATAGGAACCTCTTTTTACCAGTCTCCACCTAAGGCTTTTACCAGGTTTATTTGATTAAGCAAAAGGTTTAGCTTGTTTTCCTCCATCTCTAACTTGGTTTGGAGATAGTTTTCTTCTCTTTCTTTTAACTCCAATAAAGATAGCTGGCCATATTCATACTTTATCTTAGCTAATTCTAGAGATTTTTTTTGATTTTTTAGGTATTGCCCAAGATTCTGGCGCTGCTCCAAAAGGATTTTTCGCCAGTTTAATACTTCTTCTACTTCTTTAAAGGCAGTGAGCAAGGTGTTGGCATATTCTATTTCTTCTTTTCTGAAGTTAAGAATGGCGATTTCTTCAGCCTTTTTTAATTTTCCTGCCTGAAAAATGGGCTGGACCAATCCCAGAGCCAGATTCCAGAGAGAACTTTCTGGTGTGAAAAGGTTTTTTAACTCTGTACTGCTATAACCAAAAGTGGCTGTAAGGGTTATTTGAGGGAACCTGGCCTTTCTGGCTATTTGGGCTTTTGCCTCAAGCTCTGCCAATTTTTCTTCCTGGGCCAGGATATCTGGTCTTCTTTTTAAAAGAGAAGAGGGTAAACCAGGATTTACCTGGAGCACATCTAAAGAAAAGTGAGACCAGGGAGAAGTAAAAATATCTTCCCGGGGATATTGGGCCAAAAGCAAGGAAAGGGCATAGATTTTACTTTTAAGGGTATTTTCTAAAGCAAGAAGTTCATTTTTCCTCTGCTCTACCAGATTTTCAAAGTTAAGCAGGGTAGAAAGTTCACTTATACCCTGAGAATAGTTTAATTGCGCAAGCTGGTATTTGGTTTGAGCTAGCTTTAAAAGTTCTGTTAAAAGTTCTTTTTTATACTTTAAAAAGGCAATATTTAAATATAAACTAGTTCCTTCAGTGAGCAAACTTTGTCTTAGGGCAATTTGTTCGTATTTACCCTGCAAAAAGGTATGCCAGGCAGACTGTCTTTGCTGGCTTAATTTTTGGAATAAATCCAGTTCATAGGAAGCGTAAAGACTTAGAGAATAGGTGTTGCCAAGGGAATATTTTTTATCTCCTGTAAGGGAAGAGATGTATTTTCCTTCTCGTATTACACTTCCCTTTAAATCTATTTGAGGATATAAAGTGGAAAGTTCCTGTTCGTATTGTTTTTTTAAAATTTGGAGGGCAAGGCTGCTTTTTTGTAAGTCCAGACTAGAAGTTTTAATTTGCTCCAGGATATTTTCCAGGTGTTTGTCTTTAAACCTGGTCCACCACCTTCCACTATCACTTTCTTCAGGATTAGCACTTTCTAAATAGGTGGAAGGTATTTTTATATAATTTTTGCGTTCCAACTTTAAATTGGGGCTACAGCCCAGAAGTAAACACAAAAACAAAGCAAAAAATTTTTTCATTTAGTTATTCCTTGAAGTCCCTGGGCTAAGAGAAAGCTTATCTTTTCGCCTATAAAGGGAATTGGCTCTGTTTTTATTTCGGGCAGAATGTGAGGCAAGCTCTTGCTGACCAGATTAAAATGAACTGCCACGCCTATTATGCTCAAGGCATAAACCTTTTTTTCTTCCTCAGAGAACCGAGAAGGAAAAATTGTCTCTAAGTAGTTGCTTAAGAGATTTAGCATGGGGTGAATGGCTTCTTTTAACACCATGTCCAGAGCTTCACTGGGCTCTCTGAATTCTCTTTGAATTAAAGCATGGTGATATTTTTTAATGTCTTCACAAATGGGACCGGTTAAAAAACTGGTCATCACTTCCTGGACAAAGGTCTGGATATCTAAAGGTTTTTTGGCTTCCAGATTTTTTTGCAGGTATTGTCGCTGAAGATAAGCCCTTTTTAGCCAGAGTTCTTTAAATACAGCCAGGTACAAGCCCTTTTTGCTTCCAAAATAATAGTTAACTGCACTTACATTGACCTGGGCCTTTTGGGTGATTTCCCTTACACTTACGGCCTTAAAGCCTTTTTCACCAAAAAGTTTTTCAGCTACTTCTAAAATTTTTTCTCTGTTGGACTGCATGAAATGCGGGTATAAAACAAACGTTTGTTTGTCAAAATGCTATTTTTCTACTTTTTTAGTATGCTTGAAAAAAATATTTTTTTTTCTTAAGGGAAAATGAATCTAGATTTAGTTAAACCCTTAAGCTGGAGAGAGTGCAATGAAGAAAGAATTTATTTGGTTGCTGGTACTTTTGGGAATGCTTGGAGGATGTAGTAGTTATAGACAAGACCCCAAGGTAATGTCTCAGTCCCTGGAATGGCGTCTGGAAAATCTGGAAAGCAGTTCTTTGGCTTATGGAGAAGAGCTAAGGAAAAATCAAAGGGAATTAACTGCAATTAAAGAGGAATTAAAAAATCTGCAAAGTTCTTTGCAGGCCTTAGAACAAAAAGTTACTGCTTTATCTCAAGCAGAGGCAAAAACAGAAGCAAAGGGTACAGAAGAAAAGATGCAAATTGAATTAATTCCTGGCCCTGGACCAGAAGAAGAACTGGAAGTTAAGCTTGGGGCGATGCAATCTCAAAAAGACTCTTGGACGGATAAAAAGTTGTATGAAAAGGGTTTAAAACTGGTATTAGAGGGCCAATATAAGTCTGGTCGTAAGTTTTTAAAGCAACTGCAGGAAGAATATCCCCAGAGTAAGTTACTGCCCAATGCCCTTTATTGGATTGGAGAAAGCTACTATGGAGAAGAGCTTTATGCTCAAGCCATTCTGGCCTTTAAGCAGGTAGTAAATTCCTTTCCTAAGAGTGAGAAGGCCAGTCATGCTTTACTTAAAATTGCCTATGCCTATCTGGAATTGGGAGATAAGGATAATGCCAGGTTTTATTTAAAGGTTTTACTGGAGGATTATCCCAAAAGTGATGTAGCTGCAAAAGCAAGAATGAAACTTAAGAGCTTGAGTTAAAAAATTGACCAGAGAAAAGGAACTATTTGCCTTTTTAGTTTTAAGAGAGATAAAAGGAGTTGGCCCTGCCAGGATAAAAAGAATAGTTTTAGACTATAAAAGCCCTTATCTTTTTTTAGAAGAAGCACGAAAAGATGTAAAACTGCTTTCAAAATTGGGAATCAACTCTTTAGAATTAGATGGTTGCTGGCAAAAGGCCACTTCTCTGGTTGAAGAAATTTTAAAAAAGAATGTCTCTTACCTGCTTTTTACTGATGATAATTACCCTTCCCTGTTAAGAGAAATAAGTACACCTCCTCCTCTTTTATTTTATAAGGGCAGGTTGTCTTTATTACAAAAAACCAAGGTAGCCCTGGTGGGAGCCAGGAGATGTACAGCCTATGGTTTAAAAATGGCTGAAGAACTGGCTAGCACTTTAAGTGCAGCAGGGATTTGCGTGGTTTCTGGCTTGGCTGTGGGGATTGATGCCAGGGCTCATTCTTTTGCCCTTAGAGGAGAAGGCAAAAGTATAGGGGTCCTGGGTTGTGGCCTAGATGTGGTTTATCCCAGGCAAAACAAAACTCTTTTTGAACAAATGCAAGAACAAGGTTTATTGTTGAGCGAATTTTTACCTTCTACAGAGCCTGAGCCGCAAAATTTTCCCCTTCGCAATAGGATTATTAGCGGGCTTTCCCTGGGAGTAGTGGTAGTGGAAGCAGCTAAAAAGAGTGGTTCTTTAATTACGGCTCAGTTTGCCCTGGAGCAAAATAGAGAGGTGTTTGCTGTGCCTGGTACCTGTAAAATGAATTCCTTTGCTGGGTGTAATGCTTTGATTCAACAAGGGGCTTATCTTATACAAGAGCCAGAAGATGTACTGGAAATGCTTGGTTTGGAGACAAAAGGTTCTTTTTCTGAACCCAAAACAACCTCTGGGGACTTTTCGGATTTAAGTGTAGAGGAAAAACAGATTCTAACTCTTTTACAGGAAAACCAGGAGATGCATTTAGAAGATATTCAACAGGCCCTGCCCTTTTCATCTGCACTGTTAAATAGTATGCTTTTGCAACTGGAAGTAAAAGGACTTATAACCAGAAAGCCAGGTCTCTTTTACTCTTTAATCTAAGAAAAGACTTGATTTTATTTGCAAGAAGAGGAAAGTAAAAATAGCAGTTATTGGTAAGAGGAGAAGTGCATGCAAAAAATTCCCATCAATCTGGCCAAGCCTGGCATGGTCCTGGAAAAACCAGCTACCAGCGAGACCGGGCAGGTGCTTTTGGCAGCAGGGGTTAGCCTTACGGAAAATCACATTCGCATCCTGGCTAACAAGGGGATAAAGTCCATTGTGGTAAAGGGAAATCCCCTGGACCTGGAGGGGCTGGCTTCTGCTCCTTCTTTTGAGAAGCGGATTAAAAGAATGGATTATCTTTTTCGTCATCAGGATGACCCTTTTATGTTAAAATTAAAGAATTTTTTGCAAGAATACTTTCAGCACAAAGCCCTGGCAGAGATGCAGACTCCAGAAGAAGGGAGTGAGTAATGGAAGATTTGCAATTGGAAACCAAGAAAAAGGTTTTAGCAGTCAAGGACTTGCCCACTTTACCCAAGGTATTGGAAGAAGTAAGCAAACTGGTAGAAGACCCCAATTCTTCAACAGAAAAAATTGCCAAAGCTATCTCCAGGGACCAGGTTTTATCAGCCAAGGTCTTAAAAATGGTCAATTCTCCCATTTACGGTTTTCCCAGAAGGATATCTACCATTCAACATGCCCTGGTACTTTTGGGTTTTAATGTGATTAAAGGGCTTATAATTAGCACTTCTGTATTTGATATTATGACCAAGTCCATGGTGGGACTTTGGGAACATAGTTTGGGCTGTGCTTTAGCTGCTTCGGTTATTGCCAAAAAGGTAGGTTTTAAGGACCCTGAGGAGTATGCAGTGGCCGGGCTTTTGCACGACCTGGGCAAGGTAATTGCCCTGGTTCAATTGCCAGAGCTAAAAGAAGAAGTGGATGCAGTGGTAAAAAAAGAAGACCTAAGCTATTATGAGGCAGAACGAAAAGTAATGGGCTTTGCTCACGACAGGATAAATGCCTGGCTGGCAGATTACTGGAATCTTCCTTTGCGTTTGCGAGAGGCCTTGGCCTGGCATCACAAAGTAAAGAGCGCTCAACACCATCCCGATATGGCCGCAGTGGTCCACCTGGCTGATTTTATTACCAGAGCCTTTGAAGTGGGTTTTGCTGGAGATGACCAGGTAAGTTTTGTCTATCCAGAGAGTTTAAAAATACTTAAACTTTCTTTAAATGACCTGGAAGATATTCTGGATAATTTGGGAGAACAGTTTTTAGAACTTTCCCATTTCACTCCTGACGAATAAAATATGAATAAACAACAGGATTTTTTTCTTATTTCCAACTCTGTTGAATTGTTTAAAACTTTGAAAAAATCCTTTCCTGCAGCCAATTGGACTGTTTTTGAGCGTGGTAGCGGAGCTATAGAATTTTTATTTAACAATCCTCCTCAACTACTTTTGCTTGATAAGGATTTAAAAGATGTTGACCCCTTGCATTTGGTTTCTCTTTTTAAGAGTGAAAATGTTTATCGCCAGGTACCAGTGGTTTTAATTTTAGATAAAGAAGACCTGCCCAGTATAGACTTTACCCATCTAGAAATAGATGACTTTATTTTAAAGCCCATAAAAGAAGATATTGCCAGAGTGCGTTTAACTCTTATTTTAAGTAGGGCAGCCAGAAGCCTGGATGCCAATCCTTTGACCAAGCTGCCAGGTAATACCTCCATTATTCAAAAGATACAGAGTTTATTAGACCAGCAAAAAGAATTTGCCCTGGCTTATGTGGACCTGGATCACTTCAAGTCCTTTAATGACAAATATGGCTTTTCTAGAGGTGATGAAGTTTTGATGATGACAGCTAGAATTATTGTCAACACCATAAGGGCTATTGGTGGTCCTGAGAGTTTTGTGGGACATGTGGGCGGAGATGATTTTATTTTTATTGTGCCTACGGATAAGGCAGAAAAGGCCTGTGAATTGATTGTAGAGAGCTTTGACAGTATTGTTCCTAATTTTTACGACCCTGAAGATAGAGAGCAGGGTAAAATTGTTTCCACAGATAGGCAGGGAAAAGTAAGAGAATTTCCCTTAATGGCAATTTCCATTGCTGTGGTTTTTAACTATGGTCAGTTAAAACACTATGGTGAAGCTGCGCAAATTGCCATGAACTTAAAGAAAGTTGCCAAGAAAAATCCCAAAAGTAATTATGTCCTGGATAGAAGAAAACCTTCCTCATAATTTACAAGTTTTTATTGCTTATTTAGAAGTAGAAAAAGGCTATTCTTTAGCTACTCTTAGAGCTTATGCCACTGATTTAAAAGAGTTTGAACTTTTTTTAAATAAGGTAAAAAAAAGTTTAGACTCTCCTGAAAAGATTGTAAAACCAGATGTCCTTAGCTTTATTCAGGAGCTTTATGCTAAAAACTTAAGTAAAAGTTCTTTAGCCAGAAAACTTTCTTCTCTAAGGTCTTTTTTTCGCTTTCTTTTAAAGCGTAAAAAAATAGAGACCAATCCTTTGTTGGGCATAAAAAATCCTAAGCAAGAAAAGAAGATTCCCAGAGTATTAAATGTGGACCAGGTAATAAACTTACTGGAAGTGGAACTGGAACCTTCCCCTAAAAACCTAAGGGATATTGCCCTGGCAGAACTCATTTATGGGTCAGGACTTAGAATAAGTGAAGCCCTGGGGTTAAACCTGGAGGATGTAGATTTGGGGCAAAGAGTGGTAATTGTTCTGGGAAAGGGGCAAAAGGAACGCATGGTACCTTTAAGTAAAAAGGCTGCGCAAAGGTTGTTAAATTATCTTCGGCAAAGAGAAGCCTTTAATCCCAGTTTGCGGGAGCAGGCCTTTTTTTTAGGAATACGGGGAAAACGCTTAAATCGTCGCCAAGCCAATCGTATTTTGTTGCGCCTGGCTAAAGAAGCCAGACTTAATTTTAATTTGAGCCCTCATACGCTAAGACATACCTTTGCCACCCATTTACTGCAAGCAGGTGCTGATTTGCGTACAGTACAGGAGCTTTTGGGCCATAGCAGGATTTCTACCACCCAACGCTATACCCACCTTAACTTAGAAACCATAATGCAAATCTACGACCAGGCTCATCCCAGAGCCAAAGAATAGGTTGGAAGTAGAAGAGTTTTTTAATCTTCTTCTTTTAAGGCAAAATCCACCTGTAATCTATCTAAATCAGCCCTTTCTAAGACAACTCTTACTTTTTGACCCAGCACAAAGCGTTTTCCTGTGCGCTCGCCTCTTATTTCCTGTCTATCTGGCAAAAAGGAGTAATAATCATCACTAAGGCTGGAGAAGCGCACTAGGCCTTCGGCCATAATTTCTTCCAATTCTACCCAAAAACCAAAGTCGCTTAAAGAGGAGACAATGCCAGTAAACTCCTGTCCTATCCTCTTTTCTAGAGCTAAAATAGAGGCCCTTTTGAGCATCTCTCTTTCTGCTTCCATGGCCTTGCGTTCTTGTAAACTTAGGTGCTCTCCCAGTTTCTGGAGTTTTTTTAGCTTCTTTTTTCGGGGAAAATCTCCCACCAATACCTTTTTTAAGGCCCTGTGTACCACCAGGTCTGCGTAGCGTCTAATGGGAGAGGTAAAGTGACAATAGGAAAGAGAAGCCAGGCCAAAGTGGCCTTCATTTACAGGGCTGTATTTGGCCTGCATCATGGACCTTAAAAGTAAGCGATTGACCAAAAAGGCGAGTTCAGTGTGCTCTGCTTTTTTTAAGAGGTCCTGCAGGTCTTTAGGAGAGGTTTTTTCAGGAAGTTTTTCTGCTAAAGTGGTTGTTTTTAGAAGTTTAAATAAAGAGGCTAACTTTTCAGGGTCAGGGGCAGGATGGACACGATATAAAAAGGGCATTTCCTTTGTTTCTAAAAATTCAGCCACTGCTTCATTGGCAGCAATCATAAATTCTTCTATTACCTGATGGGAAAAATACCTAAGCCTTGGCCTTACTTCCAGAAGGCCTTCTTGCAGATTAAAATGAATTTCTGGTTCTGGTAAGTCAAAGTCAATACTGCCCCTTTGCTGGCGAAGTTTTTTTAACTGGGAGGCAAGTTCATAAGCTAATTCCAGCATGGGAAGAACAGGCTCCACTTCTTTTTTAGCCTGAGTATCTCCTTTTTCCAGGGCCTGGTGTACCTGGGTGTAAGTTAGCCTAAATTTGCTTTCAATTACTCCAGGATAGAATTTGGCCTTTTGTTTTTGTCCCTGCTTATTAAAGTCCATTTCTGCAACCATGACCAACCTGGGGACATGGGGGTTTAAGCTGCAAAGACCATTGGATAGGGCCGGGGGGAACATGGGCTCTACTGAGAGGGGGAAATAATAGGAGTTGCCTCTTTCCAGGGCTTCTTTGTCCAAAGCAGAGCCAAAGTCCACATAGTGGGAGACATCAGCAATAGCCACAAAAAGTTTATAGCCCTGGGCTGTCTTTTGCACACAGATGGCATCGTCAAAATCCCTGGCCTTGGCCCCATCAATGGTAACAAAAGGCAGGGAACGCAAATCCGTACGCTGGTCAAAGTCTTTTTCTTTGGGGTGGGCAGGCAATTCTGTTACTTCCTTGAGAACTTGAGCAGGAAAGTCTGTAGGTATGAGATGGTTTATTTTGACCATTTTTTCCTGCACACTCAGGTCTTTTTCTGGACCTAAAACATCTTCCAGGGTAGCAGACCAGAGAGAAGGCTCTAGAGGGGCTTCTGGTTTTAAAGTAAGTAGGGAGCCTGGTTGTAACTTTTCTGGACTTTCTATGACCAGGGAAAAGTGAAGCCTTAAATCCGTAGGTTGAGTTAAATACACCTGAGAGCCAATTTTTTGCTTTACCTTGGCTACGATTTTTTCCCTTTTCTTTTTTAGAACTCTGACGATACGCCCTTCTGGGCTTTTACCTGTTTTAAAGGGTAAGATAGCTACCAGGACTTCGTCTTCATGCCAGGCGTCTTCAAAGTTGTTGGGGTGTACAAAGATATCCTTGCGCCTTTTATCTTCTGGAATGACAAAACCTATGCCTGAACCCTGAATTTCTAATACTCCCTTTACCAGGGGCAATTTTTCCACCAGGCACAGGGCTTTTCCTGTTTTGAGGATTTTCCCCTGCTCTTCCAGTTCCTTAAGAATTCTTTTGACCGCTTTTTTGAGGTGTTTTTTCTTGCCTAAAAGAGTGTAGATTTCTTTAGGAGTTAAAGGTTTTTGTTTTTTACGAAAAATTCTAAGTATTTCCTGTTTATTTATTTTTTGTTTCATAATCTTCCTTATCTTATTTAATTTGTAAAATATTTTTTACTTTTTGCAGCAGTAAATCTTCCTCTTCTTTTGAAGAGAAGACAATGTGGCTTTTAATAACCCAAATGTCTTGCGTATTTAAAATGCCTACCAGTTTATCCTTTTCTTTTTCTGTACACACCAGATTTAACTTTTTTTCTCTTATAATCCTTAAAATCTTTTTTCTATCGTGAGGTTTAAAGAAGTAGTGGTCAGGGTAAGAGAGATGTAGGTCTGGGGGATTTAAGCCAAAGTTGAGAAGACTTTTAACTATTTTTTGAGGATTGGCAAGGGTGGTTATAAGCAAATAATTTTTTAGTTTTTTAGTTTGTTCTTTATTTTGAACATGTTCCAGATATGTTATCTTATAGTCAAAAAAAAGAAGAGGTTTAGAAAATTTTTTTAGTTTCTTAGTGGCCAGTTTTTGTAGAAGGGACAGATTGTTACCCTGCAGGTTTACCAGAAAAATATCTGCTCGGGTTAATCCCTTTTCCCCTTCCCGCCAATAGCCGCTGGGAAGAGGGCGATTCCAGTTGTAAAAGTCCCTAGGTGCCAGAAGAACCAGGTCCAAATCCTTAAAGATTTTGGTTTGCTGAAAACCGTCGTCCAATAAAAAAGAGGTGGGAGTGTAGTTTTGCAGGGCAAATTGCGCTGCTCGTACCCGGTTGGGGTCAATTATGACCTGTAATCCCTGTTTAGCTAGTAAGAGGGGTTCATCTCCAGCTGTATTAGGACTATCTGTGGGGCTGACGGCAAAAGGATAGGTGGGAGGGTTGGCTTTATAACCTCGAGTTAAAACAAAGGGTATTTGTCCCCAGGAGTGTATCTTTTGAGCTAGATAAAGAGTAAAAGGGGTTTTGCCGGTTCCACCTACAGATATGTTGCCTATGGAAATGGTGGGCAAGCCCAGAGATACTTTTTGGCGGCTGTAAAATTTATTGCGCAGATTAACCAAACCAGCATAGGTAAGACCCAGGGGGTAAAGAAGGGAAGAAATAATTGGATTCATTGTTGGGAAAAAGGGGGAAGGTCCCCCCTTTTTTATTCTCTGGATTGACCAAAAAATCTAAGTAACATCAAGAAGAGGTTAATAAAATCCAGGTATAGGGTAAGGGCACCCAGGATGGTCCCCCTTCTAATTGCTAGGGCATCATCATAGGGGGCGCTTTCTCCCATTAGCTTTAGTTTTTGGGAGTCATAAGCAGTAAGTCCCACAAAAACAATTACGCCAATCCCACTGATAACAAACTGAAAGGCGGAACTCTTCAAAAAGATATTTACTATGGAAGCAATGATAATACCAATGAGGCCCATGAAGAGAAAACTACCCAGGGAAGTAAGGTCTTTTTTGGTGGTAAGTCCATAGATGGACATGGCCGCAAACATTCCAGCACAGATTAAGAAGGTAGAAGCAATAGAAGAGGTAGTGTAGACGAGAAATATGGCCGAAAGAGTAAGGCCATTTAGTCCAGAATAGAGCAAAAAGAGAAATGTGGCTGTGGAGCCAGAGAGTTTGCTTATCCCTGCGCTAAGCCCTACAACTAAAAGTAGTTCACCAATTAAGAGCCCCCACATTACCAGGGGATTGCCGAAAATAATTTGCAGTAAGGTAGGACTAGTAGCCGTGAAATAAGCTATGATACCTGTAAGGCCTAAGCCTAGAGCCATCCACTGATAAACTCCCCGCATAAAGGCGTTGAGCACTTCTACGCGGGCTTTCGTGGGTGAATAAGATTGCCAATTGGACATGTTTTCCTCCTGAATACATTCTAATATTTATGGTTTAAGCGCATCTTGGCCAAATGGCAACCTTTTTTAAATTAAATTTATTCTTCCGGGCAAACAGATTCAGAGAAGACAAACTCTCCTTTTTCATTGATTTTTACTACTACCGCACATTTTATGGGGTCACCTTGATAGTTAAAGCTCATTTTTCCAGTAACACCGTTAAATTGTTGGATTTTAGATAAGGCAAAACGAAGGATAGCTCTTTTTTTGGTTATGGAGTCAGCCTGGTTAAATAAATCTCCGCTGTTTTTTAGGGCTTGGAAGATGAGGTTAATAGAATCATAAGTAAGGGCTGCTGGGTCGTCAGGCAAATAATTATATTTTCTCTGGAATTGTTGAACAAAGTTTTGGGTTAATCCTTTTGCTCCTAAAGCAGTATAGTGGGTAGAGAAAAAATGTCCTACACAATCTCGTCCACAGAGTTTAAATAGATCCGCAGAGCCCCAAGAATCTGTACCCATGATAGGTCCTTCCCAGCCCAGTGTGTGCAGGGTCTTCATGATATTGGCGGTTTGATAGTAATGGCAGGGAAGAAAAATCAAATCTGGTTTATCTTTAAGAATTTTTTTAACTAAAGGAGTAAAATCGTTATTGCCAGTGAGAAAACCTTCAAAACCCACTACTGTTCCTGTACCATATTTATGCTCCCATTTTAATTTAAAAAGCTCAGCCAGATCCTTAGAATAATCGTCATCTTTTACAAAAATTACAGCTACTTTTTGGGGTTTAAAAAGTTTTTCACTAAATTTTATGGCCACATCGCTTTGAAAGGGGTCTAAAAAAGCAGCTCTAAATACCCAGGGTCTATTGAGGGTGGTTTTGGGGTTAGTGGACCAGGGAGATATCATGGGGGTTTGTAGTTTGTTGGCAATTGCCCCTGCAGGTACGGCCTGCCTACTGGCCATGGGGCCAACTATGGCCAGAGCCTTGTCTGTTTCTACTAGTTTTTGGGTTACTGATTGGGCTTTTTTAGGATCAAAGTCATTGTCTTCGTAGATAAACTTTAGAATATAGCTCTTGCTTCCAATGGTAAGCCCACCCTGTAGGTTGATTCTTTCTTTAATCATTTCAGCAGCGTCTCTGGCTGAGATGCCTGTTTGTTTATTTTCTCCACTCATGGGAAGGTTGAAACCAATTGTTAACACATCCTGAGCTAATACTGGGCTATTTAAAGTAAGGATTAAGAGAAAAGAGATTACCATTTTCATAAGAATAGCTTGCATATATTTTACCCCTCCAGTACAGATTTCTTTAAAAAGAGTGAGCTTAGTGAATTATTTTTTTCTTGTCTATAAAATTTTTTCGATAACACTTGGCTAAATTAAGGCCAGATAGGCAAGGAGAGGATTTATGAGAAAAAAAAGATGGCTGTTGGTAGTTTGTATTTTTTTGCTGAGTGCTATTGTTGTTTCTTGTGTAAAAAAGCAAGAGATTATAAACAGTAAAGATCTTTCAGAAAGTTTTGTTCTTAGAATTATACATGTAAACGACACTCATTCTCACTTAAACCCTTTGGCTTTAACCATAAATAAGCAGAAAAAAGGTAATAGCAAAATTTTGGTGGGTGGATATGCCTATATTGCTGATTATGTCCAAAAAGAAAAAAAACAAGATAAAAATATTCTTTTTTTACATGCAGGAGATGCAGTTCAGGGTACTCTTTATTATACCTTTTTTCAAGGAATAGCAGATATTACCAGTCTAAATCTTTTAAGTTTAGATGCTATGGTTCTTGGAAATCATGAGTTTGATAAGGGGCCTGAAGTCCTTTGGCAGAAATTTGTTTCCAGGGCCAATTTTCCTATTCTCTGTGCTAATATTTATTTTAAAAAACCAAATAAGTTACAAAGTAAGATTAAAAAGTATATTATTATGCAAATAGGAAGGGAAAAGGTGGCTATCTTAGGATTAACTACTCCAGACACTCAAAACATATCTAGTCCTGGTAATAACATAGGCTTTAAAGATGTAAAAAAAGTTGCTTCTGATTTTGTTCAGCTTTTTAAAAAGATGGGTATAAATAAAGTAATAGTCTTAAGTCATCTTGGATATAAACAGGATATAAAACTAGCCCGGGAAGTAGAGGATATTGACATTATTGTAGGAGGACATTCTCATACACCTTTAGGAAAACTAGAGGAGTTAGGACTTCCTTCTGAAGGACCTTATCCTACTATTGTATATAACCATAATAAACCTGTCCTAGTGGTTACTGCCTGGAAGTGGGGGTATGTACTAGGTGATCTTAAGGTGGCTTTTGATAGACGAGGTGTAATTTTAGAAAATAGCTGGCAAAAGGACTCTAGAATTATATTTTTGCTTGGTTCGAAAACAGGAATACAGGGCTTAACAGCAAGGCAAAAGGCTTTCTTTGTATCTTCTCAAAAGAATAAGAAAGTAGAACAAAACATACTGGATTACTCCAAAGAAGTAGAAAAACTCAAAAAGAAAGTAGTAGGAAAAGCCCTTAAAAGTTTGAGTAATATTCGTATACCTCAAACAGATAAAAGAAATGACTTAGCTCCCTTGGTAGCTAAGTCTATGTATTTAAAAACTAAATATCTGGAGGTAGATCTTGCTTTGCAAAATGCTGGTGGAGTAAGGACTTCCCTAGCTAAAGGGCCCATTACCGTGGCTGATATTTACGAAGTCTTGCCCTTTGGTAACAGCCTGGTTTTGTTTGAACTGTCTGGAAAGGAGTTGAAGACTATTTTAGAAAAAGCAGTGGATAGAGCTTTGCAGGGTAGGACTGGTCCTTTTCCCTACCTGTATGGAGCTAAGTTTAAGTTGAGAAAGGCTAATCCCTTGGGAAGGCGAATAGTGGATTTGGTCATATATCGCAATAATAGATGGGAACCTCTAAAGTTAGAAGAAAAGTATCTATTGGTAACCAATAGCTTTGTTGCCAGGGGGGGTGATTTTTATTTAGATTTTAAGAAGATAAAAGCTAAGGAAGATCTTGGTTTTATTGATGCAGAGGTCTTTTTGGAATTTGTGCAAGAAAGAAAATTACTTAGAGGAGTAGAGGAAGAATTTTATCCTCTGGAGGAACTCTAGAGAAAATCTTTTTATTGCTCTTGGATAAAAAAAAGGTTAGATAAAAAATTTTAAAAGAATATGGGAGGGTGCTATGGGTCCTGGATTTATTTTGTTGGTAGCTTTGATTGCTCTTGCCTTAATTATCACTGGTTTAAAGCTTGATTCTGGCAAATAGCTTTTTTATTTCCCGCCCTTAGCTCAGCTGGATAGAGCGTCGGACTTCGAATCCGCAGGTCGGGGGTTCGAATCCCTCAGGGCGGGCCATTTTACCTTTAAAACAGTCTTTATAAATTATTTAAAGAGTTGTTTCCCTTCTTGCTAAGGGGAAAGCTCTTTGCTAAGGTTTTTTGCGTCAATTCGTTTAAGGAGAGGGTGTTAGCGTTGATAAAGATAGAGCATGTAAACAAGTGGTTTGGTGAACATCATGTGCTTAAGGATATCAATTTAGAAATAAAAAAGGGTGAGGTTGTTGTTATTTGCGGGCCTAGTGGGTCGGGCAAGAGTACCCTTATCCGCTGTATTAACAGGCTAGAGCCCATTCAAAAGGGTAAAATTTTAGTAGATGGAGTGGATGTAAATTCTCCCAAGACCAACCTTACAGCCTTGCGTGCAGAAATAGGTTTTGTTTTTCAGCAATTTAATCTTTATCCCCACATGACCGTTTTGGAAAATATTACTTTAGCCCCCATTTTAGTGCGTAAAATGGATGTGCGGGAAGCTGAAGATTTAGCTATGGAACTTTTGGCCAAAGTAAATATTCCTGACAAGGCCAATGTCTATCCCCCTCAGCTTTCTGGAGGACAACAGCAAAGAGTAGCTATTGCCAGGGGCCTGGCCATGCGGCCTAAGATTATGCTTTTTGATGAGCCCACTTCAGCCCTGGACCCGGAAATGATTAATGAAGTTTTGGATGTTATGAAGGGGTTGGCCAGAGAGGGAATGACCATGGTGGTGGTTACTCATGAGATGGGGTTTGCCAAGGAAGTGGCAGATAGAGTCATTTTTATGGATGATGGCAGGCTGATAGAAGAAAATACTCCTGATGCCTTTTTTAATAATCCCAAGAGTGAACGGACCAAGTTGTTTTTGAGTAAAATTTTGAGTCATTAAGAGGTTTTTAGGGTATAACTTTAAAAATACAAAAGGGAGGGGTTTTTATGTTTAAACTAAGAACTGTGTTTTTGGGAATGATTGCGGTTTTGGTGCTGGCCAGTTTGGCCTATGCTGGCCCTACTTATGAAAGGGTAATGAAGACCAAAGTGATTCGGGCTGGAATCATGACCGATTCCATTCCAGGGGCCTTTTATAATGAAAAGGGCGAGTGGGTTGGCTTTGATGTGGATATTGCTGAAGAAATTGCCAGAAGACTTGGCTGCAAGCTGGAAAGAGTGGCTGTAAACAACAAGACCAGAATTGCTTTTGTCCAGCAAGGCAGAATTGACATGTCTGTAGCCAATATGACCCATAAAAGAGAAAGGGATAAGTCCATAGACTTTTCCATTACTTACTTTTTTGATGGGCAGAAGATTTTGGCCAAAAAAGGTCTTTATAAAAAATGGGAAGACTTTATTGGCAAAAAGATTGCTACTCAGCAGGGAACTACTTCTGAAATTAATGTAAAGAATTTGTTAAAGAAACTTGGTGACCCCAATTATGAAAAGAATGTTATCTCTTTTCAAAAAGAGTCAGAGTGTTTCCAAGCCTTAAAAATGGATAGAGTTGCTGGCTGGACTACTGACTCCACTATTTTGCTTGGTTATGCAGCTAAAGAACCTGGTAAGTATGAACTGGTAGGCGATTTTTTTAGCGATGAGCCTTATGGCATTGGCTTACCTGAAAATGATTCTGATTGGAGAGATGCTGTTAATTTTGCTATTCAAGATATGTGGAAAGATGGTACTTATATGAAGATTTACAACAAGTGGTATGGCCCAGATACTCCTTATTACTTTCCTCTTACTCGTACTATTGAAATGTGGCCCTAAAAAAATAAGTAGTTATAAAGGCCCGGGGTGTGCCCTGGGCCTTTTTTTATCAAAAAACTCTTTAATGGATGTAGAGAATGTGGCGCTATATTTTAGAAAGAAACTGGTTGCAAAATGTACTCTTACTTAGCGTTTTAGTGAGCCTGGTTTATTACTGGGGATTTGTTTTTGATTTTGGCTATAAGTTTGATTGGTCTGTGCTTTATACAGTTAATGAAACTTATGGCGAAAATTTAGGGTATTACTTAATCAGAGGTTTAAAGCTAACAGTTGAAATTTCTCTTATTAGTTCTGGTTTAGCTTTACTTCTGGGTATTATTTTTGGATTGGGTAGGCTATCCTCTTTTAAACCTTACTATTATTTTTCCACTGTCTATGTAGAGTTTTTTCGCAATACTCCTTTGTTAGTTCAGCTTTTTTTCTGGTATTTTGCTTTGCCTCAAGCCTTGCCTGAAGCCTGGAGAGAATTTTTATTTTCCCAAAATTATGAATTTATTAGTGCAACCCTGGGGCTTTCCATCTATACAGGTTCTTTTATGGCTGAGGTTATTCGGGCTGGTATCCAATCTATTCCCAAGGGATTGTTAGAAGCGGCTTATTCTTCGGGCCTTTCTTATTTTCAGGTATTACGCAAAATTATTTTACCCCTTGCTTTTCGCTCTATTATTCCACCCCTGGGTAGTGAATTTTTAAATAACATGAAAAATTCATCTCTGGCCATGGTGGTGGGGGTTCCTGAACTTTGCTGGCAATCTCAACAAATAGAATCACTTACCTTTAGAGGCTTTGAAGCTACTACAGCTGCTACTTTTATTTATTTATCTTTATCCCTTTCTATTGCTGGAATTTTAAACTTGGTAAATGCCAAGCTGCAATTGGTACCAAAGGAAGATAAAAACTGGACACATATCTTGGCAGATATAGTATTTTCTCCTTTTAGTTTTATTTTAGAGCTATCTTCCTGGATAGGAAAATTATTCCAGAGAAAAGAAAATAAACTGGAACTAACTGGACTAAGCCTGTTTACACATAGATTATTAGTAGCTTTAAATAAAATTATAGTTTTAGTTTTAAAGGTGTCTTTTGTCTCTGCTTTGATTTTTCTTATATATAAAGCTTTGTCAGGGATAATTAACTTAAACTGGAAAGTGGTGGTGGATAATTTTCGTTATCTTTTGATTTGGCGCTTTCCTTCCAAAGAGCCTGGAGATTTCTTTTGGGGTCTAGGGGGCCTGGCCTTTTCTGTTATTATGTCTGTTATTGCCATTAGTGTAAGTTTTTTTATCGGTCTTGTAGTTGGTTTGGGCAGGACCAGTAAATATAGATTGTTTAGAATACCTTCTCTTTTGTATATTGAATTGATTAGAGGCAATCCTTTAATTATGGTTATTTTTTGGGTTTACTTTTTTGTACCCATCTTTACTAAAACTTATATTAATGTTTTCTGGAGTGCTACTATTGCTCTTACTATTTTTACCGGCGCTTACCTGGCTGAGATAGTAAGAGGAGGCATTCAAAATATTCCCAAAGGACAATTTGAAGCTGCCTATAGTACTGGACTTACTTACTTCCAAACCATGCGTAAAATTATTTTGCCCCAGGCCTTAAAACAGATGATTCCTGCTATAGTAGGGCAATTCATTGCTATTTTTAAGGATACTTCTCTGGCTTATGTTATTGGTGTTTTAGAACTTACTTTTGTAGCTCAAAGCTTGAACAACAGGCTTATGATTTATCCTTTTGAGATTTATACAACAGTAGCCATGCTTTATTTTATCTGCTGTTATTCCATGAGTATTTTTGCCAATAAACTGGAGAAGAAACTGGAAACAGATACTTTTAGGCTTACTATGTAATGAGTGATATTTTAGATAAGTTAAATGTCTTTTTAGAAAAAGAAAACATATCCAAAGAAGATTTTTTTAGAGAGCTTAGCAAACTTAGCTTAAAGAGACTTAATGCTGATCTTTGCTTGGATGAATCCAGAAAGTTTAGAACCGGCATTGAAGAGGTAGTTTTTGCCAAAGGCAAGTCTGTAGAGCAGCTAAAAGTTATTGTAGAAAATTTTTATAAAGAGAACAGGTCTTTTTTAATTACCAAATTAGATAATTATAAATATGAAAATTTAAATTTATCTTCTCAGTTACATTTTTATTCCTCAGAAGCAGAGCTTTTAGTTGCTAATAAAAAATTGGACCCCACACTTTCTCCAGAAGGAGATATACTGGTTGTTTGTGCTGGCTCTTCTGATGTAAAGGTGGGATTGGAGGCCTATTATACCGGATTGTTTTTTGATTATAGGGTTGGTTTTATTGCTGATGTGGGGATAGCTGGCCTGCATAGATTGGAAGCGTATTTCTCTTTTTTAGAACAATCCAGGGTAATTATAGCCGTTGCTGGCATGGAGGGCGCCCTTCCTTCCGTTTTAGCTGGACTTTTATCTCAACCTATCATAGGAGTGCCTACTTCTGTGGGCTATGGTACTCATTTTCAGGGAGTTACGGCCTTACTGGCCATGTTAAACTCCTGTGCACCTGGCCTGGGCGTGGTGAATATTGATAATGGCTTTGGGGCCATGGTGCTGGCAGGCAAGATTTTAAATTTATTGCAAAATGTTAAAGAATAAACCTGTAGTTTTTAGAGTTACCAATAACTTGAACATAGGAGGGGTACAAAGAAGACTTCGTTCCTTGCTGCCTTTGCTTACTAAAGATTTTGAGGTTCATGTAGTAACTTATAAGGATAAAGGAATATTTTTTTCTGAGTTAGAAGAATTGGGCGTTAAAACCCATTTCCTTCCTTTAAAAGGAAAATGGGACCCTGTAGGTATATATAAGTTAAGCTCTTTATTTAAAAAATATGGGACAGATATTGTGCATACTCATTCTCTGGGAGGAAATATTTCTGGGATTTTAGCTGCAAGTTTAGCTGGAGTAAAGGTAAAGATAGCTAATGTGCACTTGGCTAAATTGCACTGGTATGCTTCTTCATGGATACATAAAAAAAAACAGGCTCTAGAAGAAAACATTATACATCTTTTATTTACAGATAAAATTCTTTTTGTATCTAAAGAAGCACTTGATTTTTATCTAAAAAATAGCTTTGGTCTAAAAAATAAAATATTAATACTTCATAATGGACTTGAAGTGGATTTGAATAATGTTAATAGAGGATTAAGGGAGAAAATAGTAACCAATAATCAACAGAAAATTATTGGCTTTGTAGGTAGGATTGCTAAGGGCAAGGGACTGGATTTTTTTATAGATTCAGCTTTAAAGATATTGGAGCAAGATAAAAATTTTCTGTTTTTGATAGTTGGAGGGGGTAATATTGAATATTGGCAGTCAAAAATCCCTTCTTTTGCTAAAGAGAACTTTGTTTTTACTGGTGAAGTAAAGGATGTAAACAAATACTATTCTGTTTTTGATTTGTTATTTTTTACTTCTGAGCCAGGTATAGAAGGAATGCCAGGAGTGGTTCTGGAAGCTGGGTTTTGGGGGCTTCCTATTTTGGCCAGATATAGCAAGTGTATTGAAGAAATTAAAGAATATTATCCTAGAATTAGGTTTATAGATTCAAATTGTTCTATTTTAGAAAATATACAAAAAGCTCTGAGTTTACCAGCAGCTAATACAGAGAAACTGGAGCAGGAATTTTCTTTAGAGGCAATGTATAAAAGAACTAAAGAGCTTTATTTAAGTTTGTTATGCGCATAGCTTTTGTCAATTCCACTCATAAATGGGGAGGAGTAAAAACCTGGACTTTAGAACTTGCTCAGGGCTTAAAGAAATATACAGATATTGAAAGTGTCATTTTGGCCAGAAAAGGTCCTTTTTTGGATAGGGCTAAAGAAATGGGATTGGAAGCTTATGCAGTTAATTTTGGTCCAGACTATAATCCCTTAGCAATAAGCTGGTTTATTAATTTTTTTAAAAAAAGAAATATTTCCAGAGTAATAGTAAATGTGGGCAAGGATATGCGCACTGCAGGGATTGCTGCCAGGATTTTGAATATACCTGTTATTCATAGAGTTGGTCTTACTGGCGATATGAAAAATAAATTAGATGTTAGACTAATGCATAAGTGGATTAAACCCAGGATATTGGTTCCTTGTGAATATATAAAAAGAGGATTGCTACAAAATTTACCCTTTTTAAAGCCAGAAGAAATAACAGTTATCATGACTGGCAAGGAAGTCAGGCCTTCTCCGCCTGATAAAGTAAACACTCCTTTGCAGTTTGTTTCAACCAGTCAGTTAAATCCAGATAAAGGGCATAAAGATGTTTTACAGGCCTTTGCAGAACTAAAAAGAGAAGGGTATAATTTCCATTATCATGTGGTGGGAACAGGCAGGTGCGAGCAAGAGCTAAAAGAATTGGCCAGGAAGCTGGATTTAGAAGATAGAGTTAGCTGGTATGGATTTCAAAAGGATGTAAGAAAAATTTTGCGTAAGGCAGATGTTTTTATTTTAGCTTCCTATAGTGAAGGTTTGCCCAATAGTTTGCTTGAAGCCATGGCTGAGGGACTTGTTTGTGTGGCTAGAGATGTGGGTGGAGTACGAGAGGTTTTGAAGGGTGATTTTTTTCTTTATAAAAAAAATAGTCATATTAATATGATATTAAAAAATTTTTTAAAGTTTGATAAGGATGTTATTTTAGGAATGAAAAAGAAATATTGGGATTTGTTTTTTCAGAAATTAGCTTTAGATAAAAAGATTTTGGAGTTTGAAAGTTTTCTTAAGGATTGAAGGAGCAAACTTTGAATTTTAAAAATATTTTATATTCATATTATGATATTTTTTTCTGCAGTCTTTTTTTATTATTTTTGTTTTTTTTGCCTGTAAAAGTAGATATATATAACTTTGTGTGTATAGCTTATCTTACTTTTCTTGTGTTTAAAAATGAATTTTCTTTTAAATATATATATAGAGATGAGTTTGTTGTTTTTATTTTTTTATTTTGGGCTGTGGCGATTATAAGCTCAGCTTATAATTCTTTTTCTGTTAATAAAAGTTTTGATGTGTTAACGGCGATTTTCCCTTATTTGCTTGGAAGATATCTGGAATCTAAAAATATAGAAAAATATTTATATTGTTATGTTGTTATTGTTTTGTTGACCGTTATTGTATGTTATTTTTATCGTTACGATAGTTTAAGAATGGTTAACGTTGCTTTTTTGTTTTTTAAAAATATTTCCAGAAGCTCTTTGTTTTTGTCTATAGGGGTTCTTGTATCTTTGTTTTTTTGTTTTCGTGTGAAAAAAAAGTTTTTTAAAATTTTTTATATAGTAACAATATTGTTTTTATTTTATTTAGTTTTTATATTGCAAGAGTTAACTCCTCTAGTGTCTTTGCTAGGGTGTAGTGGTTTGTTTTTGATCAAAAAGAAATTTAAAATATATGTCGTTATAAGTATAGTTGTTTTATTTTTGTTATCAATATATTTTACCCATAATAAGCTAAAGCGCCTTTCTGATAATCCCCTTAGTCATATAACAGTTAATCATAGATACAACCTCTGGTTGGCTGCTTTTAATATGTTTAAGGAAAATCCCATTATAGGTCATGGGTATAAGTCTTTTAAAGAAAAATATAGAAATTATTTAGATAAAAGGAATAGACACTATGACAGCTCTGTGGAGAGTGCTGGATATCAAGATGCCCATAATATTAGTTTACAGTTGCTTGCAGAAACAGGTATTTTGGGTTTTTTAACTATAACGTTTATGTTTATATATGCTTTTTATCTTGGTATGTGGAAATATTCTTATGATGATTTTTCCTTTTTGATAGCGCTTATAATTTTATTAATATATTTAAACATGCAACTACACGTCCACTTGGATGTAAATAGCGTTAGGGGGGGAATGTTTTTGTTTCTTGGTTTATTTAAGGCGAGAATTGAGTATTTAAAAGATGGTTATTAGATATTTTGCTAAGACTCATATTCCTTCTCATAGTGCCAATTCTATTCAGATAGTTAATATGGTTAACTCTTTATCTAAGTTTGTAAAAGAAATTTATCTTTATATTCCTTTTAAGTTTAAAAGGTATTTTTTAAACTTAATAAAATTAAATTTTCATAGGTATGGTATTTGTTATCCTGGTAATTTAAATGTTATTTTTTTGAAAAAAGACAAACTAGATTATTTTGAGAGTTCAGCTTTTGCTTATATAGAAAAAAAAATTAAAAACTTTGAAGATCTTTTTTTTACTAGAAGTATACCAATTGCATATTTTCTTGCTCAAAAAAAGAAAAAATTTATTTATGAATCTCATGTGTTTTCTAAGGATAAAAAATTTAAATATTTTAGAAAGTTTGTAGAAAATATTAATAGTTATAATTATGGAAAAGTTATAGCTATTTCTGAGCATATTTTTTCTCAATATCAAAAAGAGGGTTTAAAGAAGGATAACATAGAAGTATTTCCAGATGGAATAAGTAATACTTTTTTTAAACTGGATTCTTTAAAAAAGGACTATATAGGTAGATTGTTTAAAGATAGAAGTATATATAAAAAAAAGATAGTGTTATATGTTGGTTCATTAAGAAAAGAAAAAGGTCCTTTTTTTTTATTAGAGATAGCTAAATATATGCCAGAATTAAATTTTGTGATAATAGGTGGAGATAAAAGAAAAGTTCAGTATATAAAAGAACTATCCCTATCTAAGGGAATAAAAAATTGTTATGTGCATGCGTACATTGATTATAAATATGTTCCTTACTGTCTTATGGAAGCTGATATCTTAATTATGCCTTATTTAAAGACAGGAGAGCTTATTGATTCAATGTCTCCTTTAAAAATGTTTGAATACTTAGCTACAGGTAAACCTATCTTAGCTTCTGACCTTTCAAGCATTAGAAGTATTCTGGTCCATAAGGTGAACAGTTTTTTGTTTGAGGCAGAAAATATTGTTGATTGTATCGAAAAGATTAGGGAAATATTATCTTTATCTACTGAGCAAATTAACCTTATTTCTAGAAATGCTATTAATACAGCTAAACAATATACCTGGGATAAAAGAGCAGAAGGTATTTTAAAATGGTATTATCAAGCCTGCGAATAGTTTTTTTCTCTTCTTCTAGTACAAGTAGTGGTGGCACGAGGCAAGCACTGTATACTATTCAAGAGTTGAGTAAACTAGGGCATAATACAGCTTTTATAATTCCTAAAGGTGCTACTATTATTAATAAATGTTCTAAAACTAATTGGATTGAATTGCCAAAAGATGTAAAAAAATGGAAAACTTTTTTTAAAGAATTCATCGATAGCTTTAATCCTTCTATTATACATGTTTACCATAATAAAGCTATAAAAAGAATGGCGTGGTGGAGTTTATTTTTTAAGCAAAAAAATATGATTATACTTGCTCATAGAGGTGTAGTTTTTGTCCCTAATAATCCTTTTCCCTATTGGTCTCCAGGGATTGACTGTTTTACTGTTAATTCTTTGGCTTGTGCTAAAACATTAAAAAAGATAGGTGTTCCTAAAAGAAAAATAAAGCTACTGTACAATTCTATTCCTAGAAATAGAGTTGCTTCTAACCTAGAGCCAGCCCTAGTAAGGGAAAAAATTAGAATATCTAAAACAGATGTGGTCATAGGAAGTATTAGTGGTGATGCTTCCTATAAGGGGGTAGATATTTTATTAAAGGCTGCTAGTTTATTAAAAGTGGATAACTGGAGGTTGATTTTAATTGGTCCGCAAAAAGAGAAATGGACGCATCTTATAAGTAGGCTAAAGATAGAAAAAAAAGTTTGTTTTTTAGGTCATATAAATAATATCGCAGACTATCTTCAGATAATGGATATTTTTTGTATTCCATCTTTAAGTGAAAGTATGCCCAATACACTCTTGGAAGCTATTTTTGCAGGTTTGCCTATAGTTTCCTCAAAAGTAGGAGGAATTCCTGAAGTTTTAGAGGGAAGAGGTTTTTTGTTTAAGCCAGGAGATTTCAAGCAACTGGCCTTGTATTTAGAGCAGTTAATAACTTCGGAGAGCTTGAGAGAGGAGATTAAAAGTAAAATAATCCCTTTACAAAAATTATTTTTGCCAGAAGTGAAGACTCAAAAACTTTTAAATATATATAAAGAGTTATTACAAAAAAATAATGGTTAGTTTCTTTAAAACAATTCCCATTCTCTGTTATCATGATGTAGGTACCCCAGGTGGTCATCCTCTTGCTATCTTTGAAAGCCATCTAAGGTTTTTAAAAGAGAAAGGATATAAGACTATAAGCGTACGTAAGCTTTATAGAATAGTAAAAGGTAAAGAATATATAGATGATAAGTATATTGTTCTTACCTTTGATGATTGTCATTTAAGTAATTGGAAGTTTGCAGTTCCTCTGTTGCAAAAGTATGGTTTTAGAGCAGTTTTTTTTGCAGTAAGTGATTTCATTGTTGAAGGAAGAGTTCGGCATCCTAAAGAAATTACGGACTTAAAAAAGCTCTCCACTTCCTTTCGTTTGGCCTTAGAAAAAAAAGATTATTCTCAATTTATGACCCTTCAGGAATTAAGGGCCCTGATTGAAGATTTTGGTCATGAGGTTTATAGTCACTCTAAAAGACACCAGGGATGTTTTAAGAATTTGGAATTTAAAGGCGTGTTAAAGGATAAAAGTCATTGGTCAGTTTGGGGTATTTATGAAAAACCTCAAGACAATTATCCCTTTTTTGATATTGGGAGTGCTTATGCTTATGATGGATTTTGGCCGGTTAAAGAAGGTCGAGATAAAATAGAGTTTAGACGCAGGACCGAACAAGAGCGGTATGAATTTTGTTGTAAGGATTTTCAGGAATCCTTGGCCAGAATAAAGGAAATAAATAAGCAGGATGAGCAGTTTTTTTGTTGGCCCTGGGGACATTTTGACCAGATAAGTCTTAAGGCTTTAAAAACTGCTGGCTATAAGGGAGCCTTTACTTTAGAGAGATTTAGAAATGGTTATGGAACTAACCCCTATTATTTTCATCGCTTAGGAGTGGGGCGAAAAAAAGATTTAAATTGGTTTAAAACAAGGTTGACTATACAAAGTAATCTTTTGAGCTCCATGATATTTTTTAAGTTTTTTCGCAAGAAAAAGGAAGATAAAAAAACTACAACTTATACTTGGGAACTAAAATGAAATTAATCTCAGAAATAAAAGATGTTCATAGTTTAAAACTTTTTAAAAGATGCCTTAGTTACTTTTGGCCCTATAAGTTTAGGATTTTTATTTCCCTGATTTCCATGGCGATTGTAGCTGCTTGTTCTGCTGCTGCAGCTTTTTTGGTAAAACCAGCCTTAGACGATATCTTTATCAACAAAGATAAACAGGCCCTTATTTTTATTCCCATTGCCTTGGTTGTTGTTTTTATTATAAAGGGGATTTTTAGATTTTTGCAAAACTATGAGATGAATTACTGTGGACTGAAAGTTTTAGAAACCTTACGCAATGAACTACACTCTAAAATAGTTAGATTGCCAATATATTTTTTTGATGAGAACCAAACAGGAATGCTCATGTCCAGGATTTTAAGTGATGTTACTTTAATTAGAGCCAGCCTTCCCAGTTTGGTTATGCTTATACGTCAGGTTCTTACCATGTTGGGTCTTTTGTTTGTGGTTTTTTATAGAGACCCTTATCTGGCTACTTTTGCTGTTTTAGTTTTACCTGTAGCTGTGTACCCTTTTATTTATTTTGGCAAAAAGTTGCGAAAGCTGGGTAGAAAAAATCAAAGTAAAATATCAGATATATCTTCTTTTTTGCAAGAAATATTTAGTGGAATAAAGGTTGTAAAGGCCTTTTCTACAGAAGAAAAGGAAGATAAAAACTTTCAAAAGGAAAATTCTAGGTTAGTTAATATTGCTATTAAAGAAATTAAATATAATGAGCTTTCTTCTCCAGTAATGGAGTTTATTGGTGCTGTAGGCGCAGGCCTTGTGGTCTGGTATGGAGGAAGCCAGGTAGTTGCTGGTGAATCTACTCCAGGCACCTTTTTTTCCTTTATGACTGCTCTGGTTATGCTTTACGACCCTTTAAAAAAGCTTACTAGTGCCAACCTGACTATTCAAAAGGCCTTAGCTGGTGCAGAAAGGGTTTTTCAAATTTTAGATTCTCCAGAACTGGCCATAGAAAGAGCAGGAGAAAAGGAATTAAAACCTCCTTTTAAGGAATTGGTATTTAAGGATGTAACCTTTACTTATCCAGGCTCAGAAAAACCAGCCTTACAGAATATTAATTTAACCATAAAAAATGGTGAAAAGGTAGCTATTGTAGGTCCCAGTGGAGCAGGAAAAAGTACTTTGGTAAATTTGATTCCCAGGTTTTACATTCAACAAAAAGGAACCATTTTTTTAAATGGTTTACCTTTAGAAGAATATTCTTTGACTAGCCTGAGATTATTTATGGGTATAGTTTCTCAGGATAATTTTTTGTTTAACACTACTATTAGGGAGAATATTCGTTACGGTTTAACTGAAGCCAGTGAAGAAGAAGTGATTGCTGCAGCCAAAGCTGCTTATGCTCATGACTTTATTATGAAACTACCTCAGCAATATGATACTGTGATTGGAGAAAGGGGAGTAAAACTTTCTGGAGGGCAGAAGCAGAGAATTACCATTGCCAGAGCGATTTTAAAGAACCCTCCTCTCTTAATTTTAGATGAAGCCACCAGTGCCTTAGATACAGAATCAGAGAGAATAGTCCAAAAAGCCCTGGATAATTTAATGGCCAAAAGGACCAGTATTGTTATTGCCCACAGGTTATCTACTGTCTTGAGTTCTGATAAAATTGTAGTTTTAAATCAGGGAGAAATTGTGGCGATAGGAAAGCATGAAGAGTTGTTAAATGATTGTGAACTTTACCGTAAAATATATGAAATGCAGTTTAGAGAATAATTTTTTAGTGCTCTTTTTTGTGCAGGGCTTTAAATACGTCTTCTCTGGCTAGAAGCCCTACAATATGGGTGGGATCCTGGGGAGACAATACAGGTAGTTGTCCAAAATCGCTTTCCAAAAATTTAATCAGGGCAGTGTATAAATTGTCTTCAGTGGTTACTGTATAGGGCTTTCTGGCTACATCTTTAGCTACCAACAGGTCTTTTAACACATCTTCAAACAATACCCTTCTCAAATCCTGGACAGAGACTATGCCGGTTATAACTCGATCTTTTCCCCTTACTGGAAAATAAAAATCATTACTGTGGGCTACAACATCCAGCATAGCAGGAAAAGAGGTAAATTCCTCAAAAGTACTGACCCTTTTAGGTTGATAGTAATCCTTTACCTGTAAGTTTTCCAGGACATTGATGGCAGCTTCGTCAAAATGGGCAGGGGATTCAAATTTATTGTGCACCTGGTTTTCATAAAGGGAAATGTTGCGGTTTAATACCAGGCAGATGGCAGAAGAAAGCATTAAAGGAGCTAGTAAACCATATCCTTTAGAAAATTCACAAACCATGACCAGAGGGCCAATAGGGGCATTGGCAATCCCGGCAAAAAAAGAGGCCATACCAACCAAGACAAAAGCTCCAGGCTGAGTAATGATTTGAGGGAAAAACATTTGCCCCATATAGCCTATGATGCCTCCAGACATGCCACCTACAAAAAGGGCAGGAGCAAACATACCTCCACTCATGCCAGAACCCAGGGTAATAGAAGTGGCAATGGTTTTGCCTATAAGAATAAAGAGCATGGTTAAAAGAGAAAGCTTGCCCCAGATGGCCATTTCCAGCCAGCCATAGCCTCCGCTTAAAAGTTGAGGGAAAAGCATGCCCAAGATTCCCATCAACAGTCCTCCAGCAGCTAGAGTAAAAGGCATGCCTATTTTTTCTTTTAAGGGCCAGAAAAATTTATATTTAATAAAGTAAAAAGTTTTTACATAAAACTGGCCAGCAAAGGCACAAAATAGGGCCAGCGCAATATAAAAAACTAGTTCCCTAGGGTCTGAAAATCTAAAATCTGGGATATTAAAAATGGGGTCTGAGCCAAAGACAAGGGTAAAGATAGTATAGGCTACCACTGAAGAAGTAACAGCCGGTAAGATGGCTTCAGCCTCAAAGTCTTCCCGGTAAATTACTTCCACAGCAGTTAGGGCGCCTCCTAAAGGGGCCCTGAAAATAGCACCTAACCCCCCAGCTGCACCTGTAAGTAAAAGTAGTCTCCGTTCTTGGGGGGATAGCTTTAACTTTTGAGCCAGAAAGGAGCCTATTCCAGCACCAATGAGAGAAATAGGACCTTCTCGTCCAGCACTACCGCCAGCACCTATAGTGAGAATAGAAGTACCACCTCTGACCAGGGCAGCCAAAAGGCCGATTATCCCGTCTTGTTGGTGAAAGGCCTTGATCATGCTATCTGTGCCGTCTGTGCCTCCTTCCAGGCTTTTAGGGGCAAAGCGAAGCAACAATAAACCAGTAATTAAACCTGCCAGGGTGGTGAATAGAGGAATAAGCCAGGGTTTACTGGCAGTAAGAGAGGCGTGAGAGTGAAAAATTTCTTCTCCACTAGGGGCAGGCAGACTTAACCCCGCAAGGGTGTGTAATAGTAAAAATTTAGCCCCTTCCACTCCGAAAAAAAACAAGACAGCTGCTAGTCCTGAGAGGATACCTGTAAAACTTCCTAAAATTAACCAGCGAGCATTTGTGATGAAATGAAAAATTTTTAAGCTTTCTTGCCAGAGTCGATTAAAAGATTTGAAAAATTTTTTCAGCATATTATTGCAGCTTCAGGTAAATTTAGAATTTCTTTAGCCAGTAAAGCATCCTTCTGGATTTGAGCAGTTAATTCTTCTAGAGAATTGAATTTTTTTTCATCTCTGAGTCGTTGTACAAAATGCACTTTTATTTTTTTGCCGTAAATATTTTCTTTAAAGTCAAAGATGTGTACTTCCACAGAAAGGTAGTCATTGCCAAAGGTAGGATTATAACCAATATTGGCTACACCAGCTTTGATTAAATCCAGCACCTCCACCCAAACTGCATAGACTCCTGTTTTGGGAAAAAGTTCGTCTTTTAACTGAATATTGGCGGTGGGAAATCCCAGCAGTTTCCCTCCCCTTTTTTTACCTTCGATTACTTTACCTCTAACTTGATAAAACCTGCCTAAAAGAGGACGAGCCTGCCAGACCAGCCCTGCTTTTACTAAATCTCTTATCCTTGTGGAGCTAACAATGGCTCCATCATACATCACTGGAGGCAATTGCTCCACGCGAAATCCCCATTTTTCCCCTAATTTTTTTAACAATTGAAAATTACCTTTACGGCCTTTACCAAAGGCATAGTCATAACCCACCAGGAGCTCTCTGGTTTTTAACCCCTGTACTAAATAGGTATACACAAATTCTTCAGGTTCTAACCTGGCTATCTCTTTATTAAAGGGAAGGCAAAACAAATAATCTATATCTAGCTTGGAGATTAGCTCTATTTTTTGTTCAGTAAGGGTAATAAAGGGAGGAGTTTTACTATCCACCAAAACCCTTAAGGGATGAGGGTCAAAGGTCACTACCACACTGGGTATGCCCAGAGTTTTAGCCTTTGTTTTGGTTTTTTTGATTAGTTGTTGATGCCCAATATGTACACCGTCAAAATTGCCTATGGTTACACAGGAGGCAGAGAGTTGTTGGCTGAGTTCTTCCAGGCTTCTGCTAATTTTCATTTAACTATCCTCACAAAAAGAAGAGTCTAATAAAAAAAAACAAGACAGGCAACTTTTGGCTGGAGAAGAAAAAATAAGCTTATTTTGCTTCTTGCCAAGAGTTGGGTTTATCTATATAATCAAAAATCCACGTGCCGAAGTGGTGGAATTGGTAGACACGCTAGGTTCAGGGTCTAGTGGGCATCCGCCCGTGGGGGTTCGAGTCCCCCCTTCGGCACCAAATCCAATCCAGGATGAACTATAGTTTTATTCCCACCTTAACTTCTTCTGAGACAAATAATGGAAAAAATTAAAGTAGCTTTTGTAATTGGTGGACTACCCTTTGGAGGGGTGGAAAACTGGCTTTTTGATTTAGTAAGTAAACTTCAAACAGATGCAGAAATAGAGCCTGTGGTGATTAATATCTCTGGCACAGGAGAAAAGGTAAAGGACTTTATTGCTGCTAACCTGCCTTTAATTAACCTAAATCAGGGGAAAAAAGGTTTAAATACTTATCGTTTAGATACTGTTTTAAAATTAAGAAAGGTATTGCGACAAATTAAACCAGATATTGTGCATACCTTGCATTTTTCTGGGGATTATTTTGGTAGATTGGCCAGTTTAAACTTAAACACAAGAGTTATTACACATTTGCGCAACATAAAAAGAGAGCAAAAAACACACAGAAGGCTGGCTAATAAGCTCTTATCTTTTGGTACAGACGCTTATATAGGAAATTCTAAGGCTGTAATGTCAATAATAAAAAAAGACCACAATTTTGCTCGCAGCGAGTGTTTTTTACTCTACAACTCCATTAAGTTTGAAAGGTTAGATGTAAAGCCTATTTTGAGAGGTAAATATAACTTAGAAGACAAAAAAATTGTCATGGGAATTGGCAGGTTTGTAGAGCAGAAAAATTTCAATTTGCTTATTAGCTCCATGCAAAAAGTGGTGCAAAATATTTCTGACGCTGTGTTAGTTCTGGTGGGTGATGGAGTGGAGAGAAACAATCTTTTTAGGCTTACTAAAGAACTTGGTTTAGAAGATAAGGTTTTATTTGTTGGATATCAGCAAAATGTGGGTTCTTTTTTAAAAGACGCAGACTTGTTGGTTGTCCCCTCAGCTTATGAGGGATTTGGGAATGTAGTTTTGGAAGCGCTTTATTGCGGCGTTCCTGCTATTGTTTCTCCTTATGTGCCTTCGGTAGAAGTGGTACCTGGAGGAACTTTGGTTGTAGAAAATGATAGGGATAAACTCGCCAGAGCCATTGAAAAGATTTTGTCAGATAAAAGGCTGGCTTTAAATATGGTTAACAAGGGTAAAAAAGAAATAGAAAAGGTGAGCTTTGAAAACCATGTGCAAGAGTTAAAGCAGATATATGCCAAGTTATGTACAAATTAGCAGACCTGATTAAAGAAAACTTTGAGAAAATAGGGAAAGAACAGGTATTATTTGTATCTCTCTGGAAACAATGGGAACAAGTTCTGGGGGAGCCTTTAGCAGCATATATTTTTCCTTTAGGTCGAAAGGGAAAGGTTTTAATGGTTGGAGCTAAGGATAGTCTTTTTTTGCAGGAAGCGCATTTTTTAAGCCTGGAAATTTTAAATAAAGTAAATAATTTTTTAGGGCAGCAGGCCTTTGACAAAGTACAGGTGAAGTTGTTAAGGAATGAAACCCCACTGAATAGAATAACAGTCCCTGCGCCGAAAAGCTATCAAATAACTAAGCCAAGAGGTGAACTGGGAAAAGTCGGTGAAAAATTGAAAAAATATCCACCCCTTTATTCCTGTTATTTGGCTTATGTGAAGTATTTTCAGGAAATTGAGGCGCAAAAGGAGGAAGAAAAGTGAGTGAAGAGATTAAAATTGAATTAAAAAAACCCCTGGAGAAAATGACTGCTAAAGAGCTCAGGCAGCTGGTTATTGAGCAAATTCCCCAGATTACTGGGGCTTCTGGAATGACCAAGGAAGAGCTTTTGGCCAACATTAAAGAGGTGTTGGGAATTACAGAAGAGGAAGGCAAGTCCAATGCCATGTATAAGTCTAAGATTAGAGAATTAAAACAGAAAATTAGAGAATTAAAAGCTGCCAAATTAGAGGCCAAAAGCAATAAAGAAAGAGAGATTATCCGCAAGAAAATTCATCGCCTAAAAAGACAAACCAGAAGGCTTGCCTCTGCTTAAAAATAGAAAAGCCCTCTTCAAGAAGAGGGCTTTTTATTAGTGCAAAAATATCCTGGTTATCTCTTCTATTTCTGTGCTTGCTCTGTTGACCAGAGATTTTAATTCATCTTTACTGATATTGATAAAATTAAAGATAGATTGATTTAGCTGGGGTAAGACCACTGAACCTTTTTCAGCTACATGCAGGCCTATAGCCATAAAATCGGCCAGGTGGATAAGGCCTTCTTCCAGTTTTTTATAAGGCCCGGGATAATGATGTAGTTTTATGGCTTCTCCTAGGGTTTTGGGAAGCTTCCAGGCCTGAATTAAAGATGCTCCTACCAGGGCATGGTCAAAACCAATTACCTCTCTTTCTGCATCTACTAAAGGTACAAGATTGGAATAAGAGTAGATTAGCGCTTCAGTGGCTAATCTGGGTAGTTGTCTAAAGAGAACCAGTCTTCCAATATCGTGAAGTAAGCCTGCTACAAAGAACTTTTCAGGTTCCAGGTTACTGCGTTGGGCTAAAAGTTTGGCAATTACTCCCACACTAATGGAGTGCAACCAGAAGGAGCGCACATCAATGAGTTTTTCTGGAATGTCTTTAAAGACACTCATGGCAGAAATGCCTAAAGCCAGAGTGGAGAGTTCATCTGCGCCTACGATAGCTACTGCCCTGGAGATGGTTTCTACCTTCTGGCTTAAGCCGTAAAAAGGACTGTTTACCAGGCGTAAAAGCTTGGCTGACAAACTGGGGTCTTTGCTAACCACATTGGCAATGTAGTCTGCGGAGCTTTTGGGAGAGTTAATGGCTTCTACAATTTTAAAGTAAATATCAGGAAAGGAAATAAGCTCCACTTCCTTTTGAACCAGGGTTTTAAAATCCCCTTCACCTTTAAAAAAGAGGTCTTCGTAGGAACCGTCATCCACAGGGATAAAGGTATCTTCATCTGGGATTTTCCAGCCCTGATTTAGTTTTTTAGCCAGTCTGGTAAGGGCTAGGTAATACATGGCCTTAACAAAGGGCTTGGAAAAGTCGTTACAGGCATAAAAGGGGGAAAGGTAGTTTTCCAGTTTGGATAAATCTTCCTGGCTAATTTTTATTTTGGTGGAAGAATTACTACTGCTACTTCCACTTATGGCTACTCTGGAGATACCCCAGGATTTTAAGTATTCTATATGTTTTGCTTCTAAAGTTAAGCCCTTGGGCAGGATAAGTCTGCCGTTAACTGTCTTTATATCACTAGCCAGAATCATCCCTGGCTTTAATTCTTCAATTCCTACCACACCCATGCAAAGGCCTCCTTAGCGTCTAAGTACTCATCTTGGAAAGTAGTTTTACTTTAAGCCAATTTACCCGAGCAGGTCAATAAATAATCTCTTTTTAAAGATATTCTGTTTTACTTTTTAGGTGCCTTGGACTATACATTATTCTAGCTCTAAAGATAGAAGGAGTTTTCAATGGGGATTTTGAGCGCCAGCGTGAGTTTAAGTATTTATAAGGTTAAAGAAAAAGTGGAGGATAGTCTTTTTAAAAATGTCCTGGACCGTCTTCGTCAGTTTTCCTTTCAAGAGATTGAAAATTTATCTGTAGAAAGAGGGTTTGGCTGGGTTTCCAGTGAGGATTGGTTAGATAGCCATTTTGCCTCTTCTCCTTTTAAGGGCAATTACCTGGTTTTTAGTTTGCGTTTGGACACACGTAGAGTTTCTCCTGCAGTGTTGAAAAAACATTATACCCTGGCTCTGCAGGAGTTATTGAGTCAGAAGAAAAAAGAAGGAAAAAATTTTATTAGCAAAGAAGAAAAAAAAGAATTAAAGGAAAATATCAAACTAAAACTGCTTTCCAAAACCTTACCTGTTCCTGCTGTGTTTGATGTTTCTTGGGATATGTTGAAAAATCTGGTTTATTTTTCTTCTACCAGAGAAAAGGTAAAGGAACTATTTGTGGATTTATTTGTAAGAACTTTTGAGATACATTTAATACCCTGTGACCCTTTAAATATGGCTTTAGAAAAGCTGCCAGAAGAAGTTATGTCCAATTATTCTCCCAGTATTTTGGTTTAATTAATTATGGCTGAAATTAAAGATAAGGTTAAAAATCTGTTTTTAGTAAAGAAGGAAAACCTTTCTGGCAAAAAACCAAGCAAAGATTTTGATTTGGTGGAAATGCCTCTGGAAGGTGTTGTGGTTTATTGGCTTTCTTTAAGCAAGCTTTTTAAAAAAAGAGGTTTTTTAGAACAGGAGATAAAATCAACCACTGAACCCTACATAAATTATTTACTTAGACTTTTAAGTTCCAATTTATCTCCCAATACCTGTATTGAGCTGGCTAAAATCAAAGGCGAAACCATTTTAGAAGATTTGCAAAAAAAATTGGTCTTAATGTCCATTTCTGTTTTAGGAATGAGTATCAAAGAAAATCCTCAAAAAGTAATGATTCGCTTCATTTCTAAATTTCCCATTTCCTCTATTTATGAACAAAAGATTTTAAGTAGTGCAAGAGAAGTGGTAGATAACCTAGAAAAACCAGATTTTCCTAAAGAAAAATTTTTAAACATAGACCATAGATTTTTACCAGAAAAGCTTATGTTAAACCTTATGGTCTATAATTTTTTAGAAAGAAGAGTAGAGCATACTAAGTTAATGGATTATCTACAATATGTTCGCTCTTTTTATTTTGCTGAAGGAGTTTCTCTCATTGTAGATGGTTTTGACTATGACTTTGTAAAACATCGTTTAAACTTAATATTGTTTATTAAGTGCAAGTCCTTGCACAAAAAAAGAAAAAAGTATTTTTTCTTTTCACTAATGGCTTGAAATTAAAGATTTTTTATTTTGGCATAGGCTTTGAAAAGACCTGAACAAAGTCAAAACAGGAGGAGTCAAAATGAAAAAGTTAGTATTTGCCAGTTTGTTGGTTTTAGCCTTAGTGGGTGCAGCCTTTGCCTTTGGTGGACACGGTAGAGGTTATGGCATGGGATATGGTATGGGACCGGGCATGGGTTATGGCTATGGCATGGGGCCAGGTATGGGA
>LDZQ01000589.1_pt1 | contig 38233 bp, 42 predicted proteins | sample 615361 | NCBI WGS metagenome assembly LDZQ01 (sample SAMN03408297, study PRJNA278302) | terrestrial metagenome | isolation source: oil reservoir sample I2 | place: USA: Alaska, North Slope, Ivishak formation | collected 2013 | reverse complement strand
AGCTGTAAAGCGCATTTCACGTCGTACTTGTGGAAGACGTCGGCTATCTTCTTGAGGTCTGGAATAAATTCGTCGGAGTGTGCTGCTATTCCACCAAAGAAATGTGGCTCGATTTTTGCTATTCCTACAACAGCGAAGCCTATCCCTCCCTTCGCCCTCTCTTCGTAGAATCTCAAAAGCCTGTCAGTAGGTCTTCCATCGGGAGTGTGGTAGTTGAGTTCAGCAGCAGGCATTACAATGCGGTTCTTTACCTTCATTCCTCCAAACTCGATTGGCTCGAAAAGCTTCATGCTGTATGGCTTGCGGGATTAGCTATAAACCTTTCGAATCCGTGTAGGATTTTACGTATATTTTCCAAAAAATAGTAGCTTAAGGGCTAATATGTAAACCAAAATTCCAAAAACTTTATTACTGAAAAATACATTGTTCAGCATGGAAGAGGCTGAGAAAGCGAAGAGAAGGTCGATAGAGCTTCTCAACGAAACGAGGAACTGTGCCTATTCTTCCTTTGTTGCCCTTGCCGAAGCTCTGAATATCAGTCTCAACGAGGACATGAAAAACATGGCTATCGGCTTCGCCGGTGGAATCTCGGGGTCGGGACACATCTGCGGGGCCTTGTGGGGCTCCATAGCAGCAGCAAGTCTTTACACTATGAAAATGATGGGGGACAGAAGGAAAATCCAGAACCCGCTGGAAAGGTACATGCCCGTCTATGCCAAATGCGCTGGAATTTACAGAAAGTTTGTTGAGTTAAATGGAAGCCCAAATTGCGGGGATTTAAATCCGAACCTCGACCTCGTGTCTGTGGAGCAGAGAAGGAAATGCATGGAAATAGTCAGCAGGGCGGTTGAAATCACGCTCTCCTCCCTCAAGGACCAAAAAACTTAATTAAGTTTTAAACTAAACAACAATAGCTCCGCCCCTCACGCCCGGGTGAGAAGCATGATCCCGGGTCGGTTGGCGGAGCTACACCAGCATGGAAACTATTTTGCAACAACAATCCCCAATACTGATACCCTTCTACTCTGGCTGGAAATAACATAGAAAACTTTAAAAAATCATCATCATCAATCCGTATATGAAGTGGGGTTCAGCGTTCAGGCTTGCGGTTAAGGCCTTTCTGTTCGGACTGCTGTGGGTTGTTATAGGAGCCCTGCTGGTTACTGGTGGAGTATTCATGTTCCTCACAGGCGTCAGGATTCTCGCATTCCTTGCAGGGTTTGCAGGTCTGTTTATCATGTTCTTCGGCTTCTTTGCAGCGGTGTTCAAGGTTGGAAGCGACGCGTTCCTTGAGAAGTACGAAGCTTCACTTCAGCCTGTGGAGGTTACCTACGAGAACCAGGGCTTTGCGATGATACTCGGACAGCTCATCGACCAGGCTCTCACAAAAAACCCCTCCAAAGGAAACCTTGTGAGGGATTTGGAGGGCAATCTGGTTGTTGAGGTTACAGACATGAACGCAGCGGCAACGGTTGAGTTTAATAAGGGCAGGATAACGGTTTACAACGGAATGCCCGCAAAAGGGAAATTCTCTATCATCTCTTCCGACTTTGAGACCATCAACTCCCTCGCAACGGGAAAGGCGGGAATGCTGAAAACTCTAAAGCTTTTAGCCACCGGAAAGCTAAAAATAAAGGGCATAAGGATGGCAAGAAAGTTCCAGAGCCTCTTAGCCTAAAATCTTTTTTATCGCCCTCAATCCCAGCTCGTAAAGCTCCCTCGCCCTATCCTCAGTTTTTGCTTCCGCATAAACCCTTGCAATGGGCTCAGTCCCTGAGGGGCGAATTAAAACCCACCCGTCCTCGAAGTCAATCCTCGCTCCATCGATGTGATTGGCTTCGGGAAACTCCTCCTTCAGCCCTTCAAGCAGTCTCTTCTTCTCCCTGCACTCCACTTTGCCTTTTACAATGTGGTATCTTGGAATCTCAGCCGCAAGCTCGCTCAACCTCTTTCTTTTCTCATCAAGAAGCTCCAGAACCTTTGCAACGCTCATCCCCCCATCTCTCGCAATGAGATGCTCTGGGAAAATCAGCCCACCATTTCCCTCTCCGCCGAAAACAGCCTTCTTCTCAATCATCACCTTTGCAACCACTGGCGAGCCTACGGCGGTGTAAATAATCTCTCCACCAGCCATCTTAACCGCATCTTCAACGCATTTTGAGGATGAGACTGGAGTTACCACCAACCCCCCTCCATTCTTCTCAACGTAGTGCTTTGCCATGAGAGCGAGCATCACATCCTCATTGACGAAGTTTCCCTTCTCGTCAACAAAAACCGCTCTATCAGCATCTCCATCGTGAGCAACGCCGAAATCTGCCCTGAAGTCAACAACAGCCTTCTTCAGCAAATCCAGCGAAGCCTCTACAGGCTCGGGATTTCTTGCGGGGAATCTGCCGTCGGGGTTGCAGTTTATTCCATAAACGTCGCAGCCAAGCTCCTTCAGAATTTCGGGAGTGGTGAAGCAGCCAGCTCCGTTTCCACAGTCAACGGCAACCCTGTAGGATTTGTCAAGCTCAACTGAGTTGATGATGGCCTCTATGTACTTCCTCAGCCCCGAATTGTCTTGGTAAAGCTGCCCCACCTCGCTCCATTCTGCGATCCTGAACTTCTTGCTCATGTAAACTCTCTCGCTCTCCTCGTCCATCTCCCTGTAGAACTCCACCCCATTCTCCTGAACGAACTTGATGCCGTTATACTCTCTCGGATTGTGGCTTGCAGTCACTATAACCCCTGCTGAGCAGTCCGTCTCCTTCACGTAATACTGAAGGGCCGGTGTGGGGGCAATGCCGATGTCAACAACATCACTGCCAGTGGACATTATTCCAGCCGAAACTGCAGATTTGAGCATTGAGCTTGAAATTCTCGTGTCGCATGCGATGGCTATCTTGCCCTGCCTTAGCGTTCCAATGGTCCTGCCAAGGTTTAGAGCCATATCGGCTGTAAGCTCGGAATTTGCAATCCCTCTAACTCCATTGGTTCCAAAAAGCTCTCCGGCTCCTCCTGCTCTCATGGCAGCAATTCAGAATGAATGTTCAAAAAGTTTTTTACCGAGATTCCGAATCACTTTTGATGCTCCCTGTCGAACGCCCGCTCCTTACGATCCTTCTAATCTCGTCTGTAATCGCTTTCTTTATCTTCTCAGCCCAAAACCTTGAATTTGGATCTGCTGACTATGCAGACAGCTTTCCTCCATGGGATGCGATTTACAGGCAGTATGAGCTTTACTACAAGGATTTTGGCTATGCTCCCGAAAACGTTTACATCATCGTGAAGGCTGAGGACGTTTTGAGCAGAGATGTTATGGAGTACATGCTCTCCCTCCAGAAGGTTCTTGAGGGGAGGGATGGCGTTGTTTCTACCTCTTCTCCCGCCTCCATCCTTCGTGATGTGCTTGGAGATATTCCTGACAGCGAAGAACTCGTTGGGGAAACTGCTGAAAGGCTCGCCAAGTCCCTTTTGCCTGAAAGGAGCTTTGCTCTGATTTCTGTTCAAATTGAAAGCATGGAGAATGACAGGCTAATGGAGCTTGCTGAGGAGATTGAGAGGACTCTGCAATTCGTCTCTCCTCCGCCCGGAGTTGTTGTTGACGTTACGGGCGGGGCTGTGCTGATGTACCAGATTGCTAAGGCCGTTGAGGAGGATGTTTACCGCACATTTTTCATAGCATCAGTGACGATGATTGCAGTCCTAGTTGCCGTTTTCAGCGGGGTCGTGAGGAGCAAGCTCACGGTTTTGTTTCCCTTAATTGTTTCTCTGATGTCCGTTGCAGTTATGGCTGGATTGCTGCCCCTTCTGGGGCTTCAGATGACAGAGTACAACTCCGCAACAATCCCCATTCTAATCGGTCTTGCCATTGACTACGCTGCCCAGCTTCAGAACCGCTATGAGGAAGAGAGGAGGGGAGGGAGAGAGGTTGATGAGGCCTTAGAGGAGGCATTAAACCACACTAGGTTCCCCCTTTTCATGGCCATGGCCACAACAGTAATTGGCTTCGCATCGATGTGTGCTCCGGGAATTCCTTCGCTCTTCTGGTTCAGCTTCCTCCTTTCAGTTGGTCTTATTACCGCTTTTTTGCTTTCGAACACCTTCTTGCCTTCACTGCTAAAGCTTTCCGACAGAGGAGGGAGAGAGGAATCCATTTCCCCCGGAATTCTTGAAAAGCTTCTCACGACAATAGCCAAGGTTACAATAGCCAATTCGAGAAAAATTCTTGCTTTAACTCTGATTCTGATTGTTGTCGGAGCTTATGCCAGCACACACGTTGAGCTTGAAACGAACAGGAGGAAGTATGCTCCTCCAGACCTTCCAGCTTTGGTTAAGTTCGAGGAGATTGAGAGAAAGGTTTCCCCGCAGTACGTCTACGCTCTGGTTCTTTCTACAGAGAGAATTGATGCGGAAAGTGTTGTGAAAGCTGAAGAGCTGGCCAAGTACATTTCCTCAAGGGAGGAGATTTACGACTACGACTCCCTCGGGAAGACCTTGGAGGAGTATTACGGTGCCATCCCTGCAGAGAGTTTTTCGAAGGCTATTGATGCTCTTCCCAAAAGCATTTACAGCAGGTTTATTTCTGGGAACCAGCTGGCAGTCTACTTCTACACCAACACGCAGACGGAGGAGGAAGTTGAGAAGATGATGCGGAGCATCGAAAATGACTTGAGATTTCTGGAGTGGGATGGGGATTACTACATAACGGGCTTCCCCGTCATCCTCGGCCATCTCAGTGAGGTTCTATTCAGCAGCCTCAACCTCATGACGTTGGTGGCGTATCTGCTCATCGTAACTTTCCTTCTCCTCGCCTACCGCTCTGTTGTGAGGGCCATCATACCGCTCATCAGCATTTCTGTGGCTGTAGCTTCGATGAACGTCTGCATGCTTTTGATGGGGATTAAGCAGACGACCATTTCAATAGCCCTCAACTCAATTGTGCTGGGAATGGGTATTGATTACTCCATCCACATCACGGAAAGGTACTTCGAGGAGAGGGGGAAGTTTGGTGTGGAGGAGTCCGTTAAGAGAACAGTTGAGAGAACGGGAAAAGCTGTCCTCACCTCAGCCCTAACAACGGCGGGCGGGTTTGGGGCCCTTTACTTCTCCACCTTCCCCGTTTTGAGCAACTTCGGAATTCTCGCATTCATAGCTATAATCTTCAGCCTTCTGGCAGCGACCTCAGCAGTCCCTGCGCTGCTGATTCTCTACGAGAAAAACTACTTCAGGGAAATCCTGAAAATGACCTGACTTGCCGTTCTCAGCTTACGGCGTATTTGCGGAAGCTCGTACATGTAGAGTGTCAGTATTCCGTTGAGAACTCTGTCAAAGCCGAAGGCTCTTTTAATGAACTCTGCATGAAGCTTATCTCTGACGTAAATAACCCTCTCCCCTCCAATGTCGTTCATCTCAAGGATTACGGGAATTCTGAACCTCGGCCAGTCAAGCTCGTCCACATGCTGGGCTATAAACTCAAGCTCTCTCTTCTCGATGTAGTATTCATTTCCATCCTTCGCTCTGATGGTTGGGTCCTTTTCCTTCACCATCTCCGCTAAGCTTCTCGTCTTTTCGGGCATGTGCTTGTTCACAGCTTCAATCATCTTGGCAAGAGTTTTCTCATCCATTTACAAAACCTCCAGCTCTATCCAGCCTCCTCCTCTCTTAATTCCAAGCATCTCGCCAGCGCTGCCCTCCCTCACGCTCAGCTCAAGGGTGCCAAAGCTTCCGATCAGCGAGAGAGGTTCGCCAACATCAACATCCGAGTACGTTTTCACAAAGGGAAACTCAACACCTCTGAAGTAAAATCCTTTCCCCTTCACCTCCCTAAGATTTGTCACCACATTCCCGAATCTGTCTACGTAAACAACTCTGCACCTCACTTTATTGCCCATTATTGAGCAATCGAAGAGCTCAAGCTTCTCCAACTTCTCTTTTTCAATTTCCTCAAAGTAGGTGTAATCTCCCCTCACCACCATTGCTGCTGCTGGAGCGAAGATGTCCCTGCCGTGGAAGGTGGAGGAAAGCTCTCCAACGAGCTCAGAAATCTCCTCTTTGATGGAGTAAGCAGCCTTAATACCATCTTCAGCTGCTGAAGGATAGAGAATTCCGTTATCGGGGCCTATGAAGAAGTGGTTTTTCCCCTCAATAACTAAAGCCCTTCTTTCGCTACCAACTCCGGGGTCAACCACTGCTACATGGACAGCATTTCTGAAATACCTGAAGGAGTGGTAGAGGAGGAAGGCCCCCTGCAGGATGTTCTGTGGCTCCACAGAATGAGTAATATCAACGATTCTCGCTTCAGGGGTGAGGCTGAGGATAACTCCCTTCATCACTCCCGGATAAAAGTCCCCGAAGTCCGTAAGCAGCGAAACGACCTTCATGTCCCGAACATCATTCTTATTCCGTTTCTCAGCGCCGGAGCTAAGCCAAGAACAACCAGAACGAACTTCACGTAGTTTCTGAGATTCTTATCCTCCTCTGACGTGTCAAGAAGGTAAAGGATGGCGTAGAAAACCAGAAACTTTGCTGCAGGCAGCGATATTGGCCCGAACTTACCAATCAGGTACCTCGGAAGGACGTGAAGCTCCCAGTAACCGAGGTAGCTGATTCCGAAGAAGGTTTCAAAGCCATCAAGCATGTGAGAGAACATCGTAAGCAGGCTTAGCTCGTTTTTCATCGGCTTTAAGGAGATTGCGTAGAAAACCGCTGTAAAAGCTGCCGCAAGACCGACTCCTGCAGGAATAACCCACCAGTTAACGACAGGCAGATTTGCGAAGAGCAGGATGAGAACTCCGACAGCAGGGACGAGGCCTACGACAGCATAAACCCTGTAGTACTTCTCACCGTAAAATCTCAGCGACAGCAAAAGGGTGGGAAAGGCGATGGCAAAAATCAGGATGTAGATGAAGGGAGTCATGAAAATGTACGAGATGGGTGGTGTGAGAAATCCTGCATCCTCAACAACCCTCACGGAAGAGCCAAGGAGAATGTAGGGAATATTTGCGTAAACAAACTTCTCATCAAAATCGAGCCTTTTGCCGAGGAACCTGTAGAGAGCGTAGACAGCAACAATCAGAATTGCAGCCCACGTGAGCGTATTCACGATGTTATAACCTTCCTTGTAAACAATCGAGTCGATGTAGTACTCTTTTATGAATTCCCACAAATCCATGGGGAAAATCAGGAGTTGGTTAAATAACTTTACCATACAAACCAATATGTATCAATACTATCACAGCTAAATCAACCAAAATGCTTATAAAACCATTAACTTCATCAGCAAAAAAGGAGGTGGTAGCATCATAGAGGTTGCAAGAGATGAAGAGAGGGGGAATTACCTGTATTTCAGCGCAGAGAGATGCGTTGGATGCGGAATGTGCGAGTCAGTTTGCCCCAAGTCAGCTATTAGCGTATATAGGAACGGAAAGGGCTTCGAAGTGGAAATCAACGAGAACTGTGCCGTCTGCGGAACCTGCAGCGACTTCTGCCAGTTCGGGGCTCTTAAATTCTACAGAAACGGTAAAGAAGGTGGAGTGTATACAGAAATTTTGAAAGAAGAGTTGGGATTTAAGAAAGTAGATGTAAATCCTCAAGATTGTATTTTATGCTCACTCTGCATGAAAACCTGTCCAAGAGATGCAATCAAGGTTATCAGGTCTGTTGACCTCAAGAAGCTGAGGAGAGGAGAGATAAGCATAGGTGAGGGGTGCATAGAGTGCAGACTTTGCGTTGAGAACTGCCCCACTAAGGCAGTCAAAATCTACCACGGTAAGCCCGTCATCGACGAAAGCAAGTGTATATACTGCGAAATATGTTCAAAGGTTTGCCCGATGGACGTCATAACAGTGAGATGCGACTCCTGCAGGATATTCGAGCAGAGGAAGGAGGCTGTCATAGGAACTGTGATAGTTGACGAAGGTTCATGCTCAACCTGCAAAATGTGCACCGAGGTTTGCCCAACTGGCGCAATAAAGGTTGAAAGAATCTTTGAAGGGGAGCAGAAGTGGAGCAAAGAAAAGTGCATCGAGGACTGCACGGTTTGCAGAGACATCTGCCCCAACAACGCAATATCCTATGCCTATGATCCGGAGAAGAGGGTTGTTTTCAGCGACAGGTGCAACTTCTGCGGGACGTGCGAGAGGTACTGTCCCGGCAACGCCATCGAAATAGACAGAAGGCTTAGGGAGGACATAGAGATTGAGTTCAAGAGAGCTGAAAGGAGTAAAAAGAAGGAAATCAGAGTGGGTGAGATCTGCATCGGCTGCGGTATCTGCGAAAGCATCTGTCCGGTCAGTCAAAACGGCAACACTATTGAGATTGTCAACGGTAAAGCTGTCGGAAGGGTGAGTGAAGCTTGCACCGCATGCGGTCTCTGCGTAGTTAACTGTCCGGTGGAGACGATAGAGGTTAGGGAGATTAAGGAAGAGTCCTAACGAAAAGCAAATATATTTGCATTTTTTCCTTTTTCCATGGCAAGGAAGGCTATCGTTGACAGGAGAAAATGCGCTTACTGCGGGGCCTGCGTTGCCGTCTGTCCTGCAGATGCAAATGAGCTTGTTGAAACCTTTCTCGAGATTTACGATGACAGGTGCACCGGCTGCGGAATCTGCGTGAAGATGTGTCCGATGGGAGCCTTGGCCATGGTGGAGGTGGACTAATGTACGACGTTGTGGTTGTTGGAGCCGGGCCAGCGGGAAGCATGGCAGCGAAAACCGCTGCGGAGCAGGGTTTGAAGGTTCTTCTGGTGGAAAAGAGGCAGGAGATTGGCACGCCTGTTAGATGCGCCGAGGGAATTAGCAGGGAGAGCATTGAGAAATTCTTCGAAGTGGACAAGAAGTGGATTGCGGCCGAGGTAACCGGAGCGAAAATCTATGCCCCGAACAAAACAGAAATCGTGATGTCAGAGGAGATGGCTGGCAATGAGGTTGGTTACGTTCTTGAGAGGAAAATTTTCGACCGCCACGTTGCCAGACTTGCCGCAAAGGCTGGGGCGGAGGTTTATGTTAAGACGGCAATGGTCGATTTTGAGAGAAAAGATGGAAAGGTGAAGGTAAAGCTCAGGAGGCTCGGAGAGGACTGGGAAGTTGAGACGAAAATTTTGATCGGAGCTGACGGCGTGGAGAGCAAGATTGGCAGAAAAGCTGGGATAATCAAGACCCTCAAGCTTAATGAGGTAGAGAGCTGTGCTCAGTACCTCATGACCGGTCTCGATATCGATGAGAGCTACACGTACTTCTACCTCGGGAGAGAGCTTGCTCCCGGCGGCTATGCCTGGATTTTCCCCAAGGGAAACGGTTCGGCAAATGTGGGTATAGGAGTTCTGCCGAAAATGGCCGGAAGGACTGCAAAGGAGTACCTTGACGCATTCATCGAGAAAGAGGGTATTGAGGGAAAGATAGTTGAGTTTGTTGCCGGAGCTGTGCCGGTTTACGGAGAAATCGAGACAGCTGTGGCGGACAACATAATGCTCGCTGGAGATGCTGCGTATCATGCGGACCCCATTACGGGAGGTGGGATTGCGAACGCCCTGTCTGCTGGCTACTACGCCGGAAAGGTTGCGGCAGAGGCTGTTCAGAAAAACGATTTCTCGGCAGATTTCCTGAGAAGATATGATGAGCTCTGGAAAAACGACTTCGGTAAAAAGCTGAGAAGAAACAAGAAGCTGCAGCTCAAGTTCATCGACATGGATGATGCGCTCCTCAACAAGCTTGCAGGGGCGATTGCGGGCAAAAATTTAAGGGAGATGAGCGTTGCCGCGATAGTCAAGGAGCTTCTAAAGGCGCATCCGAAGCTCCTCTGGGACCTCAAGGACCTTTTCTAACCTTTTTTAATGCAACTCTCTTCACACCCTTTCTCGCAACCACGACTCCTGAGGAGTATCTGCCCTGCACTGGAATTGTGGAGGAGTCAATTCTTATGCAGTAGCCGTCCTCACTCATGATAAACACTTCCTCACCATTGCATGCAGAAATGAACGCCAATTTACCGGTTTTTTCCGAAATTCTGTAACCAATCATTCCCATAGAGCCTCTGCCGATGAACCTGAACTCGTTAACATCGCATCTCTTTCCGTATCCTCTTTCTGTCAGCATCAGCAAGTACTCTCCTTCAGAAGCGCTCATCCACGCTATCCTATCCCCATCTCTGAGCCTGACCGCAATAACGCCCTTTGCATTTCTTCCATACTCGGGCACGTCAGTCTCTCTCAGCCTCACAACATTCCCGTTGGCTGTGGCGATGAAAATGCTGTCCCCCTCAAGAAGCTCGACCTGCTGGATTTCCCCGGCTGAAGCCTTAACTCCTGCCCTCTTGGCGTTCTCGAACTCAATCAGCGGGACCTTCTTAATGTAGCCATCAGGTGAGAGGATAACTGCAATCTTGCCGTTGAAATCTTTAACACCTAAGGCGGATACAACCTTCTCACCGTTTTCGAGCCTTATCAACCTCTTTAAGGTGGTGCCTCTGGCCGTTCTGTCCATTTTAGGAATTTCGTAGGCGTTAATCCAGAATGCCCTGCCGGTGTTGGTGAAAATCAGGAGCCTGTCGGTTGAGTTGCATATTCTAAAGACGGCTATTTCATCTCCAGGAGGGATGCTCGCTCCAATAACGCCAACTCCACCTCTGGACTGCACCCTGAACTCTTCCAGAGACATGCGCTTCGCGTAGCCTTCTGCTGTAATCAGCACAGCGTTCTCTTCCTCCTCTATGAGGTCGGTCGTTGATATTTCATCCACCTGGCCGATAATCTCAGTTCTTCTCTCATCCCCGTACTTTTCCCTGATTTCCCTAACCTCGTCTGCAATTATGGCATCTATTTTCTCGGGACTGGCAAGAATTGACTCGTACTCCGCGATTTTCTCTTTCAAGCTCTCGTACTCTTTAAGGAGAGCGTCAATTTCCATTGCCGTCAACTTCTGCAGGCGCATTTGCAGCACGGCATCCGCCTGCTTTTCGGAGAGGGAGTATGTCTCAATCAGCTTTCCTTTCGCCTCGGATGGTGAAGATGAGGATTTAATCAGGTTTATGGCGTTGTCAATGTCTTCAACAACAACCTTCAAACCCTCAACAATGTGGAGCCTCTCCTGTGCCTTTTCGAGGTCATAGGTCGTTCTTCTCCTAATAATCTCCCTTCTGTGGTCAACGAACAGTGCTATGAGCTCCTTCAGGTTGAGAATTCTCGGCTCGTTATCAACAAGGGCGAGGTTTATGATTCCGAATGTAGTCTGGAGGTTTGAGTAGGCATACAGCTTCTTTATCACCGTTTCCGGATTTGAGCCGGATTTGAGCTCGATTACAACTCTGATTCCCTCCCTATCCGATTCATCCCTTATCGTCCTTATCTCATCTATTCTGTCCTTCGCAAGCTCAGCTATGCTTTCCACCAGCTTGGCCTTGTTGACCATGTAGGGAACCTCTCTGATTATGATTGCGTTCTTTTCAACCTCAACCTTCCCTCTCACCGTTATCTTTCCCCTGCCGGTGAGGTAGGCTTCTTTAATCCCATCCACGCCAACAATCACGCCGCCAGTCGGAAAGTCGGGACCTTTGACGTATTTCATCAGCTCCTCAACGGAAATTTCGGGATTCTGGATGTAGGCAATAATGCCCTCACACACCTCAGCCAAATTGTGGGGCGGCATGTTCGTGGCCATTCCCACCGCGATACCGCTTGATCCATTAATGAGAAGGTTTGGGATTTTTGAGGGCAGAACTACAGGCTCTTTGAGAGTGGCATCAAAGTTCGGCATGAAATCAACGGTGTTTTTGCCTATGTCGGCCAGCATCTCCTCCGCAATCTTGGTGAGCCTCGCCTCGGTGTACCTCATCGCTGCTGGGGAATCGCCGTCTATGCTTCCGAAGTTGCCCTGTCCATCCACAAGAGGATAGCGCATGACGAAGTCCTGAGCCATTCTGACGAGAGCATCGTAAACCGCCGAGTCGCCGTGAGGATGGTACTTACCGAGAACCTCTCCGACTATTCTCGCTGACTTCCTGTAGGGGCGGTTGCTGAACAGCCCCATTTCGTACATGGCATAGAGAATGCGTCGCTGAACGGGTTTAAGGCCGTCCCTGACGTCTGGCAATGCCCTGCCAACAATAACGCTCATGGCATAGTCAATGTACGAGCTTTTCAACTCCTCGCTGATGTCTCTGAGCAGCTCCATTTTTAACAGTCTGAGGGAGTGTTTAAAACTTTGAGCACTTGAGCTTTGAGCGAAAGAGTTTTAATTCAAGTTGGGCTAAATGGCATTGAGCCGAGGTAGCCTAGCTGGTTGGGGCGCCTGACTCATAATCAGGAGGTCGGGGGTTCGAATCCCCCCCTCGGCATGGTTGAAAAGGTAAAATGCTTTTTTTATGCAGGTTCGAACCACGAGTGCAGCAACCTTCTGGCTGTTAAATGCGTTTGATGGGAAAAAATTGATGCTTTAAAATTTTGCTTTATTTATTACCTCTAAAAGATTTAAGAGTTACCGGGTTCAGCAAAGCGAGGATGAGTGCTGATACTAAAATTAAGTACTCTGTATAAAATAGGGAAATCAAAAGTAAAATCAATGCTATCGCAAAAGAAACTCTTTGCATAGCATTTAGATGACCGAAGAGATAGCCTGATATGACTCCACCAGACAAAAGAGCTGCCAAGACTGATGCAAACACTCCAAATACCACATTAGAGATAGCAGATAAATCTAGAGATTCAATCGGTAGAATCAGCATCTCCGGTCTTGAGATGAAAGAAAAGGCGATAAACCACCCTATCAAGGCCATTCTGAAAGCTTCAATACCAGTCTTCCAGAAGTCCGCCTTTGCGACCGCCGCACCAGCATATGCGGTTATTGCAACAGGAGGTGTTAGTGGTGCAAGGATTCCGAAATAGAATATGAAAAAGTGCGCAGCTATTGGTGGAATTCCCATTTCAACGAGAGCAGGAGCAACTGAGGTTGCACACAACACGTAGACGGCTGGCGTTGGCATCCCCATTCCAAGAAGAATCGTTATTCCAACAACCAGAATTAGCAAAATTACAATATTACCCCCTGAAATTTCGACAAGAAATTGACTGAGAGTTAATGCGAGTCCGGTGTACGCAAGAACTCCCGCAATAACTCCGGCAAGAGCACACGCTATTGCTACTGGAGTGACTGATTTGAAGCTACTTGCAAGACTTCTGACTATAATTGATGTCATCTCTCTTGCTCCTTTGAGTACTAACCCTATCCCCATTGTGATGAAGAGTGATATTGCCCCTACGACGACGAGAATGCTGAAAATATCCAGTCCTGAGGAGGCAAGCGTAAATCCAAGGCCGAATATTATTACTGTAAAGATTACTCCAAATAATTTTCTAATTCCCGCTCTCGTGAACCATTCAATAAACAGCGCCGCCATTATCGATGCAACTGCGGCATGTTCTACTGAGTAACCTGACGACAGGACTGAAACCAACATTAACTTTTATAATGTCATCCCATATCCCCGCTTCTTTCAGAACGACCTCGGCAGCAACTGCATCACCACTTCCTGCCTCACCTATTGCCACTCTCTTTCCTTTTAGGTCGTAGATGGTTTTCATATCGCTGTCCGCTTTAACTATGAAGCTAACGATTAAGGGGTGAGCCGGGGCCATAGCTCTAAGTTTGGGATATTTTTCTCCCTCAAAAGTTCCAGTTCCAGTGTATGCGAAGTAGGCCACCATTGAAGTTGACAAGGATATTGGAACCTCACCGCTACCCACGCCTCTTGCATTGGCGGCAGAACCACCACCGGGAATTGCAGTTGCGTAAATATCTGGGTTGTATTTAGACACAACACTCGCAATGGACGTGAGTGCTATGTAATAAGTTCCCGTAGGTGAACCAGTGGTCATTTTTATTTTGTACTCGACCTTTTCTGGAGGTTGAGTAGTTGGGGTCGTAGCTGCTGTTTCCGTAGGTTTTTCGGTTTGTGTACATCCGCTAAAGGCGATTGAGATCGCCAAGAACAATAGCGCTAATACTTTCCACAACCTAGCTTTTTTCATGATTTGTTGTTGGAAACAAAAATATTTAAACATTTTCTTTGTTTTCTCCTTTTCTCACGTACATCCTGAGTTTCTCTATTTTTTCACAAAACTCCTCCATCACCTCCTTTTTGAAAACGCCAATATCAGTGGGCTGAATTTCATCCAGAGAGACGTTGTCCCTCCTTCTGAAGTTCTCCTTCAGATGTTTCAGCAAATCCGCAGGCTTTATACGCTGATGAGTCGGGCAGCCAGTAACCACCTCAACCACACTGAAGCCGTGATGCTGCATGGCCTCAAAAATGGCCTTTTCTATCCATCTTGGCTGATAGGCCGTGAACCTCGCAACGTAACTTGCTCCCGCTGCAATCGCAAGCTTTGCAATGTCGAAGGGTCTTTCAACGTTCCCGTAGGGAGAGGTTTTAGTTTTTGCACCTTCCGGAGTTGTCGGGGCAAGCTGCCCACCAGTCATTCCGTAGAGGGAGTTGTTTATGACAACTGCAGTGAGGTCTATGTTCCTCCTGCAGGCGTGGATGAAGTGGTTACCTCCAATCGCCACCGCATCACCATCTCCCATAAAAACCACCACGTTTAGCTCTGGTTTGGCGAGCTTGATCCCTGTAGCAAAGGCCAGAGCCCTGCCGTGAGTGGTGTGGACCGTCTCAAAATCAAGGTACTGCGTTATTCTCCCACTGCAGCCAATTCCGCTCACAACCACTGTCTTATCCCTCTCAAAACCCCTCTTCACGGCCCTGATGAATGAGGCGAGGACTATGCCGTTGGGGCAGCCTGCACACCATATCGTCGGCAGCATCTCAGTTCTCAGGTAATCAGCATACTCTGCCTTCATAGCTCCCCCTCCACTATCTCTACAAGCTTCTCCGGAAGAATCAGAGAGCCGAAGTACGAGACACCTTTAACCCTGCAGCAGCAAACCCTCTCAACCTCCTTAACAACCTGCCCAGCATTCATCTCCGGCACAACCACAAGGTCTGCTTTTTTGGAGTATCTTCTGACAGCATCCTCCGGGAAGGGAAAGAGGCTCTCAAGCTTCAGGATTCCTGCAGATACACCTTTCTCCGCAAGAAGCTTCGCTGAGCTTTTAGCAAGCCTGTAGGAGGAGCCGTAGGCCACAAACAAAACTCCCTCCTCCCCCTCAAACCTTACCATTGGCCTGAAATCATCAAATTTCGCAAACAACAGCCTCAACAGCTTCTCATACTCCTCAAGGTCAGTTGTGGGAAGGCCGTTTTCGGTGTGAACCAGTCCTGTCCTGTGCCTTCTCCTCCCATCAATCAGGTTCTTCGCCCTCTTCTCGTAGCTCTCAATCTCGCCGAGAGGTGGTAGGGCAACGCTCTCCCTCATGTGCCCAACAATCTCATCGCTCAGCACGATGACTGGAGTGGAAAACCTGAAGGCGATTTTGAAGGCCTCCACAGTGAGGTAGTACATGTCCTTCACAGATGCTGGAGCCAGAACCACGATGGGGTAGTCTCCGTGACTTCCATACCTCGCCTGCATCGCGTCCCCCTGAGAGGGGGCTGTTGGAATCCCCGTTGACGGGCCAGCTCTCATGACGTTGAAAATCACAACCGGTGACTCTGTTATGGCAGCGTAGCCCATGCCTTCCTGCATCAGGCTGAATCCCGGCCCAGAGGTGGCGGTCATCGCAACTGCACCCGCCATTGAGGCACCGATTACCGCAGAGATGCTCGCAATCTCATCCTCCATCTGAATGAAAACTCCACCAAATTTTGGTAGCAGCTCAGCCATTCCGTGGGCTATTTCCGATGAGGGGGTTATTGGATAACCTGCAAAAAAGTTGCAGCCGGCGTTGATTGCTCCCCTCACCGCAGCCTCATTCCCCTGAATCAGCTCCATCTCCACCCACCCTGAAAACCTCTATCGCAAAATCAGGACAGTAAAGCTCGCAGAGTCTGCATCCGGAACACTTTCTCCCGTTCAAAACGCTACCACCCTCACCAAAAACTCCCTTCGGACAAATTTCACTGCATATCCCGCACTTCTTGCAGAGATTTAAGTCAACTACAACGGCGTACATCTAAAACCAAGAAGTCATGAAAGAATATATGGTTTAACCACATGCGAAACAACCTTGGGTTTGGTAACCCTCCTTCCCATCTCGAATCCGATTCTGAAAGCCTTTACGTTCTCCTCCGCCTTCCTCATTCTCTTCTGAATAACCACCTCCACCTTTTCTGGCTGCAATCCGAGCATAGCTGTCAGAGCTCCTATGGCAATCATGTTGGCAAATAAAGGAGTTCCGAACTCCCGAATGGATGTTTCGGTGAAGGGAAAGCCGAGCCCCCTCCTTGCATTCACAAGAGAGGAGTCGTAAATCACGTGGGTTTCTCCATCAACCTGAGGATAGTATTTTCTGTAAGCTGAATCGTGAAGAACTAAGAGATAATCAACTCTCCTCAATCCGGGAAAGTCAATTTCATCATCACTTACAATGATATCGGCCCTCGAAGCCCCACCTCTCGCTTCAGGGCCGTAACTCTGAGTTTGAACAACGTTTTTACCTTCAAGGGCGAAAGCTTCAGCTAAAACCAATCCGGCCTTAATCACACCCTGCCCCCCTGTTCCCGCAATCCTGATGTTTACCTCACGGGGCATGTTTAAATATTCCGCATGAAATTTTATAAATCTTTCCTATATATTACTCCCAACCCTTCAGATGAATACATCAACTATTGAGGCATACGTATTGTTTAAATACAACAAAAACAAATAGTTTATCAATGAAAATAAGGAAACTTCAACTCGTCGGCGGCTCAAGCTACGCTATCTCCCTGCCAAAAGAGTGGATTTCAAAGCACAACCTCAAGCAGGGAGATGAAGTTGTGCTGAGGGAGTTTGATGAGTTTATAGTTGTGCAGCCTCAAACAGTCGAAAAGGAGGTTAAAGTCGTCGTAAGGGACATTCCAAGCTTTGAAAAGAGGTTCCTTAGGAGGTTTTTGGGCTCAATCTACTCTCTCGGAGTTGACAGAATCGTTCTGGAGAAGGGAGGGATTGACAGGCACATTACAGACATTTCTGAAATTTCTCACCACTTTATCGGAATGGAGGTGCTCGACTGCACTTCAAACAGTGTTGTTTTGCAGATTTTCACAATTCCTGATTTTGACATTGTCACAATACTGAAAAGGATGCTTCAGATTCTTTCCGGACTGATGGGCGAGATGGAAAGGAGTTTGCCACTCGAAAGTCCAAATGTGAAGGAAATTCTCGAAAGGATTCAGAGGTATGAGGAGGATTTTGACAGGCTATATCTGCTTGCGGTCAGAATCGTCAACAGAGGAATGAAAAAGATTGCAGTGTCGAACTGGGATGAGCTGAGGTTTTTGCTTGGCTCAAGAATTATAGCAAAGTTCTACGAGGAGATTGCGGATACACTGCTAATCTTCTCACGGTACATATGGGATTACAGTTTGGATGTTAGAAGGGAAGTTCAGAAGTTTTTCTTTGACCTCCAGGAAGCTTTGGAGAAGAGTTTTAAGGCCTTCACGCAGTCGGAGATGTCTGTAATCGAGGATTACATTTCCTTTGTTGGAGAACTTTCACAAAAGATTCAGCAGTCGATAAGCAGCAATCCAGAGGGCATGATTGTCAAGGAGCTCCTCCTCCAGACGTGCAGAATGCTCGAGTCCATTGGCGAAATAGAGTTCAACAAAACTGTAAGGGAGATGCTGAAGCAGGAATAAAAAATTGAATTAGCTTCTGAGCTTTGCCTGGTATCCTGCTGCTTCAACTGCCTTTATGTATTTATCCACATCCTCTTTGTTTCCAGCAACAACAGCCTCGTTCAAATCGACCTTTTCAACCTTCGCTCCTGCTTCCTCCAAAGCCTTCTTCACCCTGGCCACGCAGTGGTGGCATGACAGTCCTGAAAGCTCCAATACAATCTTCTCCACACTATCACCTCCCCTCCTTATCGGAGGAACGTAATTTCTCAAGAGCAGGGAGTTTGCCACAACACTCACGCTGCTCATCGCCATAGCCAAACCTGCAAATTCGGGGCGGAAGACAACGCCAAAGATGGGATAAAGCAAGCCCGCCGCGGCGGGAATTAAGATTACGTTGTAAATCAAGGCCCAGAAAATGTTCTGCTTGATTTTGCTCATGGTCTTTCTGCTGAGCTGAATTGCCGCTACGACGTCCCTAAGGTCGTCCCTTATAAGCACAATGTCTCCGCTTTCAACAGCCACATCCGACCCGCTCCCTACGGCAATGCCGAGGTCTGCCTGAGCCAGTGCCGGGGCATCGTTTATGCCGTCCCCCACAAAGGCTACAACCTCCTTAGCCTGCAGCTTTTTGACCTCCTCGGACTTCTGATGTGGCAGAACCTCCGCAATGACGAGGTCGAGGTTCAGCTCTCTGGAAATGGCTTCGGCGCTCCTCCAGTTATCCCCTGTAATCATTCCAACCTTTATCCCCATTCTTTTAAGCTCCTGCACAGCAGGTTTCGCAGATTCCTTGAGCGTGTCAGAAACCGCTATAATCCCCTCAACTCTGCCGTTCCTTGCAACAATTACGGCGGTCTTGGCTTCCCTTTCCAGCTTCTCCAGCGCTAGCTCAACTTCATTGCTAACAGCAACCCCAAAGTCCTCCATCAACCTTTTGTTCCCCACCAAAATGCCGTCTGCCACAACACCTTCGCCAGCAATGACCTCAACCTTCTCGGGCTCGCCAAGCTCAATGCCATGCTCTAAAGCCTTTTTAACGATGGCCTCAGCAATGGGATGCTCACTCCTCCTCTCGGCTATCGCAGCCAACCTCAAAAGTTCCCTTTCATCCCCGTTGAGGGGAACTAAATCCGTAACCTCCGGTTTTCCTTTGGTGAGAGTGCCCGTTTTATCAAAAATTACAGCTGTGACCTTTTCAGCCACTTCGAGAGCGTCGGCATTTTTTATAAGAATTCCGAGCTCGGCCCCCTTTCCCATTCCAACAGTTAATGCTGTCGGTGTGGCAAGGCCGAAAGCGCAGGGGCAGGCAACCACCAGAACCGCGATGAGCGTTGTGAAGGCAAAGAGCAACGGAGCGTGGGCGATGAAGTACCAGTAAATGAAAGCTGAGATCGCAACGAGAAGCACTGTGGGGATGAAATATGCAACGACTTTGTCTGCCAGCCTTTGAATCGGAGGTTTGCTGCCCATCGCGTCCTCGACCAGCTTTACAATCTGGGCAAGAAGAGTTTCACCCCCAACCCTCGTGGCCCTTATTTTCAAAACACCCGTGTTGTTGATTGTTGCCCCGAAAACCTCATCACCTTTGCTCTTCAACACTGGCACAGGCTCACCTGAAATCATCGACTCGTCAACGTAGCTCTCCCCCTCCACCACCACACCGTCAACCGGTATCTTCTCCCCAGGCCTAACAATCACGATGTCTCCAACAGCAACCTCCTCAACCGGAACCGCTATTTCCTTTCCATCCCTGATTACAACCGCTGTTTTCGCCTGAAGCCCTACGAGCTTCTTTATGGCCTCCCCGGTTCTGCTCTTCGCCCTCGCCTCAAGCGTTCTGCCAAGGAGAAGAAAGGCAAGCAGCAAAACCGACGTCTCGTAAAAAGAGTATTCTCTTGGAAGGACTCCGGCGGTTGATAGAACGCTTGCAAGGAAAGCCGCCCCAACTCCCATTGAGTACATTACGTCCATGTTAAGCGTTCTGCGCCTCAAAGCGGAGAATGCAGCCTTGAAAATCGAGCTCCCCGAATAAAAGATAGCGGGCAAGGCTATCAAGAGCTGAACGAAGTCCTCGTAAGGTAAGCTGATAAAGTGCGCAAGAAAGAGCAGCAATACTCCGGCAAAGGCTGCCACGTAGAGCTTCCTTTTCATTCTTGAAAGGTGCTCAACCTCCGCACTAACAGCAGCTTGCTCATCCACCACACCATAACCGAGGTCCTCAATCACCCTCTTTATCGTTTCAAAATCGATCCTTTTCTCGTCAAACCTTATAAAAGCCGTCTCGGTGGCGAGATTTACCCTAACCTCTTCAACACCCTCCAGGCTTCCAACAGCCGTCTCAATCGACTTGACGCACATGGCGCACGTCATTCCTGTGACTCTGACGGTTCTTTCCATTGGCGGAGTCTTGCTGGCTAAAGAGATAAAAGTATCCTTTACCACTACGTAAAAATTGGAGAAGCTTTTTTAACAATTTGTCAAATTTTTAGCATGAAACTCGACGAAGTTGACCTTAAAATTATCAACATTCTTAAAGCTAACTCCAGAGTCAGCATAACGGAGATTGCCAAGGCCCTCAACCTCAGCAGGCAGACTGTCAAGGCGAGAATCGAGAGGCTCGAGAATGAAGGAGTTATTGAGGGCTACACCATAAAGCTTGCCAGCAGCTTCGAGAATCTCGGAAGTTCTGCATATCTGCTTGCCAACACAGAGGACGCTGAAAAGATACTCGAGATGGAGGAGGTTGTTGAGGTCAATAGGATTGCCAGCAAAAAGTACCTCATCAGAGTTCAGCTGAACAGTCTCGAGGATTTGTCGAGAGTAATGGACAAAGCCGAGATTCTCGAGGTCTTTCCTGTTACTGAGAGAATAGCAAAAGAAGTGCCGTTCAAAGCCAAAGTAAACTACAGATGCGACTACTGCGGAAAGGAGATGTGCGATGAACCGATTGTTTACAGGCTAAAAAACAAAGTCTACGTTTTGTGCTGTAAGACTTGCCTCAGGGAGTTTAAAGAAATACAAAAAGAGAATTAGGCTTTGTAAAGCTTATCTCTCAGCTTAAGAGCAACGTTGACCAGCATAATCAAAACCGGAACCTCTATGAGCGGTCCAATCACTGTGGCAAAGGCCTGATTGCTGTGTATCCCCCAGATGGCAACAGCTACTGCAATTGCCAGCTCAAAGTCGTTGCTTGCAGCGGTGAATGAAACAGCGGTGGTTTTCGGATAGTCAACACCCAGCTTGTAGGCTATGAAGAAGGTTATGAACCACATGATGAGGAAGTATAGCGTCAGCGGGATTGCAACTCTAACAACCTGCATCGGCAGCTCGACGATGTACTCGCCCTTCAGTGAGAACATCACGACGATGGTGAAGAGCAGTGCTGCGGGCGTGATGAGGCTTATTTTCGGAGCCAGAACGTTTTCAAACCACTCTCTTCCCTTAAGCCTGAAGCTGCCGTACCTTGTGGCAACGCCCATGATGAAGGGAATTCCGAGGTAGATGAAGACAGTCTTTGCTGCCTCGACTATGCTCACGTTCGCTTCGACTCCCTCAACCAGCCCGAGGGCGTTCAGAGCGAAGGTGATGAAGATGTAGATGTAAACCGCATAGAAGAGAATCTGGAAGATGGCGTTAAAGGCCACAAGCCCAACCGCAAGCTCTCTGTCACCCTCAGCAAGCTCGTTCCATACTATGACCATTGCAATGCATCTCGCCAGCCCAACGAGGATAACACCAATCATGAACTCCGGCATGTCCCTCAGAAGAGCGATGGCAAGCAAAAACATCACCACTGGCCCCACAATCCAGTTCTGCGTTAGAGAGAAGGCGAGAAGCTTGAGGTTGCTGAAAACCTTTCCCATCTCCTCATACCTGACCTTGGCGAGAGGTGGGTACATCATCAGAATAAGGCCAATGGCAATGGGAATGGATGTTGTGCCAATGCTGAGAGAGCCGATGATGTTCGCAATGTCAGGATAGACATAGCCGAGGGCAACTCCCCCAATTATTGCGAGAAAGATCCACAGAGTCAGAAATTTCTCGATTATTGAGAGCTCCTTCTTCTCCTCAAGCGTTACGTAGTGTTCCACCACCTTTTCAGCCTTCTTGATGTCCCTTTCTATGTCATCAATTCTGCTCACCCTACCACCCCCTTAAGCATTGGTGCAATAATGCTCCTCATCTCCTCGTCCACCAACTCCGCCTTAACGAGAATAAGGCAGCAAACCTCTTCGTTCTCATCACAGCCAGCAATTGCAACAAGCCTGTCTCCCGCTTTCAGTCCAGCTCTCTCCCTTAGCTCTTTGGGCAGCAAAATCTGACCCTTTGAGTCCATTGTGAGCACGGCTTCAATTTTCGTAGCTTTACAACTTTTCATGATTTTCCTAAAAATCCGATTTGATAAAGTTTTCTGAATTAGCTTTTAACTTTAAACCTAAAACTTAACCAAAAACGAAGTCAGGCAGAACTCCCAAAAAATTTAAATCACGATTCGGTGATTTGTAGGAAGTGTCCCAGATGAGCGCTGTTAAGCTTGTGGAACTTCTGCTAACTGCAGAAATATTCAACAGGTATGAGGAGCTAACTGAAGATGACATACCGAAGGAAATCAGGAAACTGCTCTACAACAAGGGAGGTATAAAAAGACCGGTAGTGATCAGGGAGGATACTGTAATGAGATATGCGGGGAAAGTTGAGCAGAGGCCACCTTTTGTTGACCTAAACTCCTTCTCAAGACAGTACATTCTCACATCCTTTGATTTAGCTGTCAAATGGTTTGCAAGCAGGGGAGTTGAGTTGATAAAGAAAAACCCCGCACTCGCTTACTTCTACCAGAATTACGACTCCCTCGATGTATCCTACGAGGAGGCGAAGAAGGCCAACCTTCCGAAGCACGGAGACAAGGAGTGGCTCAAAGGCTTGATAGAGGAACTTGAGAAGAAGGACGAGACAAGGGAGATGCTGTCCCTTGTGAGAGTGCTGTCCCCCGAAGAAATTCCAGTTGACTTCAGGGAGGTGGCCCTAAGCGAGGAGCAGCTTGAAGAGGTCAGGAAGATTGAGATTGCATTGGAAGAGAGAAGTTTTCTGAGGAAAATTGGCCTTTCGGACATTGGTAAGCTTCTGTTCATAGGCCCGCCCGGCACGGGAAAAACCACCACTGCGAGGGCCTTGAGCAAAAAGCTTTACCTTCCACTGCTTGAAGTGAAGCTCTCAATGATTACAAGCCAGTATCTTGGCGAGACTTCGAAGAACATCGAGAAAATCTTCGACATAGCGAGAATGATGTCTCCCTGCATTCTGTTCATTGACGAGTTTGATTATGTTGCCAAAATGAGGACGAGCGACGAGCATGCTGCCATTAAAAGGGCCGTTAACACCCTCCTTAAATCCATCGACGACATAAACCTCGTTGAGGATGGAGTTCTGCTTATAGCTGCAACAAACCACCCCTCCCTGCTCGACCCTGCAGTCTGGAGGAGGTTCGACAAGGTTATTGAGTTCCCTGAGCCTGCTGAAGCCATCAGGAAGAGAATCTTTGAAATATTTCTGGCAAGAATTGATGGCAATTTCAACATTGACGAGCTTGTGAGGGAGACCGATGGGTTTACGGGAGCGGACATAAAGCTCGTTGTTAGGGAAGCTGTTCTCGATGCCCTCCTTCAGGGGAGAAGAGAGCTCACTCAGGAAGACCTTCTGAATGCGATAAGGGAAGTCAGGGAGAGGCTCAAGCTTAAGAAATCCTACTGACCATGATAGTCACTCTGCTTGGAACAGGTGACTCTCCCGGCACCCCTATTCTCAACTGTCACTGCAGAACTTGCGAGGATGCGAGGAGGAAGGGATGGGAGAGGAAGAGGTTCTCGGTGATGGTTCAGAACAACGGCAAGACTGTGCTGATTGACACCTCTCCCGATTTGCGGAGGCAGCTTCTCGACTGCGGGGTGGAGAAGGTTGATGCGGTGATATGGACTCACTGCCACTTCGACCACTTTGGAGGTTTTGGCGAGTTTTACAGGGTCCAGAACAACGTTAAGGTTTACTCCACCCCTCAAATTCACGAAGATATAGGCCACTTCATGAAGTTCATGTCCTACAAGCCTGTAGAGGTGGAGGCGTTCGAGAATTTTACCATTGCCGGTATGGACTTCACACTCCTGCCGGTAAACCACCCGCCTGTGAGCGCTGTGGGAGTCAAGGTGGAGTGGAAGGGCTACAAGGTTGTCGTCAGCGGGGATACCAACGTGAGGATTCCTGAAGCAACTCTGAGAGAAATGCAGAATCCCGATTTGCTCATCGTAGAGGCTTTGGCCCCAACTGGGAGGTTCAGGAAACACATGAATGCGAAAGAGGCTTTAGAACTCGCCAAAAGGCTGAATGCCGGCAAAGTCGTCCTCACGCACCTCGGCCACTTCTTCCCGCCGCACCATCTTGCGATTAAAAGTTATCCCGTGGGAGAGGATTATCAGTCCTTTTCCTTCGGAGAGGGGAGGCTCGATGAGTTCTTTGGGGATTGATATCGGCGGAGCGAACCTTAAAGTTGCTTCGAAGGATGGATGGGAGATAATATATTTCCCAATGTGGAGGGAGGCGGAGAGGCTAGAGGGCAAGCTGAGGGAGATTGCAGAGAAATATTCAACTGCTAAAGCAGGAGTTGTGATGACCGCAGAGCTTGCGGACTTTTTCAAGTCAAGGGCAGAGGGTGTTGAGTTTATAGCAAAGGCCTGCAAAAAGGCCTTCGAAGATGTGAGATTTCTGGACGTTGAAGGCAACTTAAAATCAGACATAGACAATCCCGAAAACTTTGCAGCCAGCAACTGGGTGGCTTCTTGCAGATTTCTGCTGGAGGAGGCTTACAGAAACTTTCTCTTCGTTGACATGGGCTCTACAACCACAGATATAATCCCTGTCACTTCTAAAATTGAGGCTGCAAAAACGGACTTTGAAAGGCTTAAGAGGGGCGAATTAATTTACTTCGGTGTTTTGAGGACACCGGTTTTTTACGTCCTTAAAGAATTTGAAGGAGCCCCCCTCTGCCCTGAGTTCTTTGCCATAACTGCGGACGTTTTTGTTACCACGGGAGATATTAAAGAAGAGGACTACAGCTGCGACACTCCCGATGGAAAAGGCAGAAGCAGAGAGGAGTGCATGAGAAGGCTTGCAAGGACAGTTTGCAGTGATCTGGAGGAGCTTGGAGAGGAAAAGGTTAAAGAGCTTGCTTTAGAGGCAAAGTGGGCCATGATTGACAGGCTGTCTGAAGTTATCGAGCATAAGTCAAAGATTTACGGCTTAAAGACTGTCTTCGCATGCGGCATTGGAGAGTTTTTGATTGCTGAAGCCTGTGAGGAGGCAGGTGCGGAGTGCAGATTGATTTCGGAGCTATATGGGGATTATTCAAAGCTTTTCCCCGCTTACGCAATGCTAAAGCTTGTTGAGCAGCATTGAGCGGTAAAGGATTTCACAGGAGTGTTCAACGTAGCTTGCTTTGTTGTAAGCATCCCTCAAGCTCTTTCCTGCTGCGTAGATTCCGTGATTTCTTACAACAGCCACACCTTTCCTTTTCACTACCTCAGCTATCCCTTCAGCGAGCTCTGGAGAGCCGAACTGCCCTTCAACAACCTCAACTTCGCCAAAGTAAAGCTTGCCTTCCAGATCAAGGGGCTCAATCCTGTCCATTTTGTTCCCCAAAACCACGTTGAAAACACCATGACAGTGCAGGACAGCGTTGTAGTCAGTTTTCTCGTAAATCTTGAGGTGGATTAGCTGGTCAACTGATGCTTCCTTCACAAACTCTCCCGGCTTGATTTTGACGAAGGATGAATCGGTTAGGTCATCAAGATTCTCACCGGAGCGGGTTATGTAAATTGAATCAGCCATTTTGAAGCTCATGTTACCGCTCGCCCCGTCAATTAGCCTAGCTGCAGCGAGAAGTTTTCCAACCTTTATCGCCTCTTCGAACATGATTTCAAAAGAACGAAACATTTAAAAATCTTTTTTCTCTATTGAAGGTTGCCTTAGGGCTATTTTAAAAAGCAAAAACAAAGTGATGAGCATGATAGAGGAGAAGATATATAAGGGAACCACGACGGTGGGCTTGGTTTGTAAGGACGGAGTAGTCATGGCTACCGAAAAGAGAGCCACGATGGGAAACTTCATTGCCAGCAAAGCTGCAAAGAAAATCTACCAGATTGCCGACAGAATGGCCATGACCATCGCGGGCAGTGTTGGTGACGCTCAGTTCCTCGCAAGGATCATTAAAATCGAGGCAAACCTGTACGAGATAAGGAGGGAAAGAAAACCGACCGTCAGGGCGATAGCAACCCTAACGTCCAACCTTCTCAACTCCTATCGCTATTTCCCCTACCTGGTGCAGCTTCTCATAGGCGGAATTGACTCAGAGGGGAAGAGCATATACTCCATCGACCCAATCGGTGGTGCAATAGAGGAGAAGGATATCGTTGCCACTGGCAGTGGTAGCCTTACCGCCTACGGTGTGCTTGAGGACAGATTCACACCGGAAATTGGAGTCGACGAGGCGGTTGAGCTTGCGGTGAGGGCCATATACTCCGCAATGAAAAGAGACTCTGCTTCGGGAGATGGAATTGACGTGGTGAAGATAACTGAGGATGAGTTTTACCAGTACAGTCCCGAAGAGGTTGAGCAGATACTGGCCAAGTTCAGGAAATAAGGATGACGAAGTATCTGGATGAAATACGGGAGAAGGTAAAGGAGTACCTACCGCCGAAGGTTAGGGTAAAGAGCATAGAATTCGAGGGGCCTCAGCTTGTAATATACGTTGAGAACCCGCAGGAGCTGGCAGAGGTCGATATAGTCAAGAAACTCGCAAAGGACCTGAGAAAGAGAATTATCATTCGAGCTGATCCGAAATCCCTGAAACCTCCTGAGAAGGCAAGGCAGATAATAATGCAAATCGTTCCCGAGGATGCAAGGATTTCCAACATCTTTTTTGACGAAGAGAACGGCGAGGTAATAATAGAAGCGGAGAAGCCGGGAGTTGTCATCGGAAAGCAGGGCTCCACATTCAGAGAGATAATGCGAGCCGTTGGCTGGAGCCCGAGAGTCGTTCGAACTCCACCCATAAAGTCCAAGATTATCGACAACATCAGAAACTACCTGCTGAGCGTGAGAGAGGAGAGGAGCGAAATTCTGAAGAGAATTGGGGAAAGGATACACAGAACCTCGCTCATAGACGAAAAGTGGGTGAGGGTAACCTTCCTCGGCGGTAGCAGAGAGGTGGGGAGAAGCTGCTACTTGCTCCAGACACCTGAGAGCAGAATTCTGATTGACTGCGGAGTGAATGTGAGCAATCTCTCAAGCACACCTTACCTGTATGTTCCAGAAGTGCAGCCACTCGACGCCCTTGATGCTGTTGTGATAACTCACGCTCACCTCGACCACTGCGGGCTCGTGCCGTTGCTTTACAAATTCGGCTACAGAGGGCCGATTTACCTCACACCCCCAACGAGGGACCTGATGGTTTTGCTTCAGCTTGATTTTCTTGAAGTGGCGGGTAGAGAGGGGACAAACCCTCCCTACAGCTCAAATCTCATCAGGGAGGCTTTGAAGCACACAATAACTCTTGATTACGGAGTTGTTACGGATATCAGCCCCGACGTGAGGCTGACCTTCTACAACGCCGGCCACATTCTCGGGTCCGCCATCGCTCACTTCCACATCGGGGAGGGGCACTACAACATTGCATTTACGGGAGACTTCAAGTTCGAGAAGACAAGGCTGTTCGACAGGGCTGCGACCAATTTTCCCAGGCTTGAAGCGCTAGTGATGGAAGCAACCTACGGTGGTGCAAACGACTTCCAGCCTTCAAGGAAGGAAGCTGAGGAGAGGCTGATAGAGGTCATCAACAGAACTCTCGACAGGGGAGGAAAGGTGCTGATTCCAACTTTCGCAGTGGGAAGGAGCCAAGAAGTAATGATCGTTCTTGAGGAAGCTATGAGAGAGAAGAGGCTGAGGGAAACATACGTTTACCTCGACGGAATGATTTACGAGGCAACGGCAATCCATACAGCGTATCCAGAGTACCTTAACGCACAACTCCGAGACCTGATTTTCTACCACGGGATAAATCCCTTCATAAGCGAAAATTTCGTTAGGGTCGATTCCTCCTCAAAGAGGGAGGAAGTTATAAGCGACCCATCACCGAGCATCATAATAGCCACCTCAGGTATGCTAAACGGTGGGCCTGTGATGGAGTACTTCAGGCATCTTGCTGAGGACGAGAGAAACACCATCGTCTTTGTTGGCTATCAGGCTGAAGGGACGCTGGGGAGGAAAATCCAAAAGGGTTGGAAGGAGGTACCTTTCCCAGTTGATGGTAGAAGAGAGGTTGTTGAGGTAAAGATGGAAGTTGAGACCGTTGACGGATTCTCGGGTCACTCCGACAGGAAGCAGCTTATGAACTACATACGCTACCTCAACTCCAAGCCAGAGAAGGTTGCAACAGTGCACGGAGACGAGTCGAAGTGCATAGATTTAGCCTCAAGCATATACAAGACCTACAGAATCGAAACGAGAGCTCCGATGAATCTGGAGACGATTAGGTTTGTTTGAGGTTTTATTTCAAGTACAAAAACGTTTGTAAGGGAACTCTATTTCAACTCGAAAAATGCAGGTTTGGATACTTTTATTACACCTGAAATCAAACTCCCACCATGAAGAGGATTCTCGTCTGTCCGGTTTGCAAATCAAAGGAAGTGGAGCTTGATGCTGGCGGTTATACGGGGAAGTACTACTGCAAAAACTGTGGATACGTGGGAAGCTTCATATTGGAGATGACCGAGGGAGAATACAGAGAAATGATGGAGAAGGAGAAGTTTGAAAGGAAAGAAGATGAGAAATCAAAGCCGAAAGGTGTGAGGGAGGATTAAATTAAGTTTATATTCCCCCGACCAACTTTTTTCATGGAAGAGGTTTCATCTCACGTAAAATCCGGAAAGCCTGTAATGATTCTTGATTCGGAAAAAAGCGCCATCTGCATTCCCGCAGAGGTTGTCAGCGGAGAAATACTCAACTTCATGATGAAGAACTGCGATGAGATTCGTTTGGCCTTAACCTGGAAGCAGATTCTTAACCTCGGCCTTAACAGGTTCAGGTTCCAGAACGGGAACTTAATTCCAATCGACCCAAATCTTGAGAAAATTTCGGCAGAGGAAAGGGCAAAATTCATCAGAGAGTTGGTTAGCGGTAATGCTGGCGACATCAAGTATCCCGGCAGAATATTCGTAGAAGAGACCAAGGAGATGGGAGTGCTGGAGAGGCCGGGGATAGCCGAAGCTTGCGTTGATCTGGCGAGGATGGCAGGGTTCGCCCCCTCTGCCGTTTACGCTCCTCTCATGACGGCAGAAGGTGGCGTTGCTGGGGAGGATTATGCTCTAAAATTTGCCAAAGAGCACTCAATGCCCGTTTTCAGGATAAAAGACATGATTGAGTTCAGGATAAAGTCAGAAAAGATTGTTGAGAGGGTTATTGAAGCCACTCTCCCGACAAAGTTCTACGGCACCTTCAGGGCTGTGGGCTACAAAACACCTTTGGGGGAGATAGTCGCCCTCGTTAAGGGTAGGGTTGATGAGGGAGACGTTCTGGTTAGAATCCACTCGGAGTGCCTGACGGGCGACGTTTTTCACTCACTGCGGTGTGATTGCGGAGACCAGCTTGAGAACGCTCTGAAAATGATTGACAGAGAGGGTAAGGGCGTGGCAATCTACATGAGGGGCCATGAGGGCAGAGGGATAGGGCTCATAAACAAGCTTATGGCCTACAAGCTTCAGGAAGAGGGAAAGGATACCGTAGATGCAAACATCGAGCTCGGATTTCCTCCCGACATGAGGAGCTACGGAATCGCCGCCCAGATTCTCATGGATTTGAAGGTCAAGAGCATCAGGCTGCTCACCAACAATCCCCTCAAAATAGAGGAGCTTAAGAAGTACGGATTCAAAATCGTTAGAGAGCCGATTGAGGTAGAACCCTGCGAGGTCAATCTGCCCTATCTTAAAGCGAAGAAGGACAAGATGGGACACTTGATATGCTTCAACGACTGATTTGTGAGTGTGGAGCTGAGCTGAGCAGCTGCGCGGCCTTCTGCCTTAACTGTGGGAGGAGACACGCTGTTGGTTGCGGAGTTTACGTTTCTGAAAGCAGGGTTTTCGTCAGAATTTTTGGAGAGAGGGATTTTGAGGAGTTTTCAATTAAGAGGTACGATGAGGATGTTTCGATAAGAAACCTCTACGAGATTCTTGCAGAGAGAATTTACTCCTACAGAGTGGAGAGCATTGTGGTTTCAGGAGAGAGCGAGGAGCTTATTGATGAGGCGCTAGAGGGGTTGAGGAGCACGCTTTACCCCTTTGACGTTTCGGTGAGCGACGCATTTGATTCGCCACAAAGCTTCTTTGAGAGGTTGGAGCGTGTTTTGAGGCTGGAAAAGGAGCTGAAAACCGTAAAAATACCTCCGGAAGAAAAGATACACGGCAGCCACTCCACCATAATCGGCGGGAGGGAGGGTTATAAGCTGATACTCTCCCTTGCCAAATCACCCTACGTGAAAAAGGTCGTTCCGGGTGTTATTGAGGGAAATGCGACGAGCATAGGTGGAGGAGTTAAGCTCAAGCTCACGAGAAGCGACGAAAAGGGGAACGTTAGAGCCTTGCTTATCGACGGCTCCTCCGTGCAGCAGGTTTACGTTATAACCACAGCTTCCAGCAGGGAAGAGGGAGAGGAGGTTTTAAAACTTCTTAGCGGGTATGTACGCGATTTACAGGAGTGAGGGCATAGAGGTTGCCATACCTTTTGAGTGCAGAATGTGCGGGAAGTGCTGCGAGAAGCTAAGCCAGTGCGTTTACGACCCCAGTAAGGGCAAGATTATTGCAGAGGCGGATTTGGGGCTATTTGAGTACGTTGAGCTGAATGACGTTGAGTTGAAAAGCCCTATTCTGATCAAACCGTGTCCTTTCCTCAAAGATAACAGATGCGCAATTCATGAAATCAGACCGAAAAGCTGCAGGGAGTTTCCCTTAACGGAGAGGGGAGACATGGGTGTGGGCTGTGAAGGCTACAGGGAAATTCGAGCGAAGGCTAAGGCTGTGGAAAAAGCGCTGGGAAAGCTTGAGTTTGCCGGAAGGCTGGACTGACGGAGGCTGGATTAGTCAAAACATAAAAATTAAATAATTTCAAATTTCATCGAAGCTATGAAGAAATTGTATGCGGCCATCCCGTTGGCAGTTCTGGTTTTGCTCGTCCTTCTTGCCCACAGCTACTTGAACCTGCTTGCCCCCTTCAGCGGCAGCTTGTGGGAAATTGATATATCAAAGGAAATTCCCAACCCCTACGGGTGGGCGGAGGTTTACTTTGACGAATACGGTGTGCCGCACATAGTTGCGGAGAACGAAAAAGCTCTTGCTTTTGCTGTCGGCTACGTTCATGCCAAAGACAGGCTTTTCCAGATGGACCTGCACCGCAGGATGATGAAGGGGCAGCTTAGCGAGGTTTTCGGTGAAGACTTCTTCGATTCAGACGAATTCCATGTTAAAATGGACTTTTTGGGGGCTGCGGAGGCTTCTTGGAGTGTTCTCAAGGATTCTGAAATTGGCGATTTGCTCGTTGCCTACAGCGAGGGTGTTAATTACTACATCAAAAATCGCCCACTTCCGATGGAGTTCAAGCTTGCAGGATACAAGCCTAAGGAGTGGACACCAGTTGACTCACTTCTCCTCGGAAAGGAGATATCCTGGAGTCTGACGGGCAGGTTCTGGGATCTGGAAAGGTCCTTTATTGTTGAAAAGCTTGGTGAAAAAGCTCTGGAGCTTTATCCGGACTACTTGAACCACTCTTACCCGATAATCAGAACGGGAATGGTGAACAAATCTCTGCTCGAATGGCTAAAGCCTTTTGAGGCTAAAGACGGTTTTGGCTCGAACAACTGGGTTGTTTCCGGCAAGCTCACAGCAAACGGAAAGCCGATGCTTGCCAACGACCCCCATCTGCTCCTAATGGCTCCTCCCGTTTGGTATGAAATGCACCTGAAAGTGAACGGAGAGAATGTGAGAGGTGTCTCCCTTCCCGGTGTGCCAGTTATTCTGATAGGAATGAACGATTACGTTGCCTGGGGCTTCACCAACGTAGGGGCGGATGTAATAGACTTCTACTACTACGTGTGGAACGGAGATAAGTATCTCTACAAGGGAGAGTGGCTCGAACCGGAAAAATCGATTAAAGTTGTGAAGGTTAAGACCAAAAAGGGCATTGAGGAGAGGCAGGTGGTTGTGGAGAAAACCGTTCACGGGCCCGTGTTGGAGAAGTACGGCAGGAAGATTGCCGTTGCGTGGACGGGCTTAACGGCAACGACCGAGGCGCTTGCGGTTTACAAGTACAACCACGCGCACAACATCTCGGAATTCATGGAGGGGCTGAAGCTCTTCGACGTACCAGCACAAAACGTCGTCTATGCGGATATTTACGGAAACGTGATGTACTACCCCGCAGGAAAGTTCCCTATAAGGCTGGTCAACGGAACAGAGGTTCCGGGAAACGTTATCTTCAACGGCTCGGCGGGAGAGGGGGAGTGGAGAGGCTTCAAACCTTACGGCATCTCCAGCTGGGACGGCTTCATCCCATTTGAGGAGATTCCCCACCTGATAAACCCTGACTACGTTGGAACGGCGAACCAGAGGGTGGTGTTCGGCTATCAGCACTACCTCGGCGATTCGATGTACTTCGCAGACCCCTACAGAGGGATGAGGATTTACGAGATGCTTGATGAAGCCGCCAACTCAGGCGAGAAGATTACCCCCGAATACTTCATGAAAATGCAGAGAGACGTTTACTCCAAACCGGCTGAGTTCTTCACACCCTTCATCTTCGAGGCTGAGGAAAAAATGAGTGATAAGGCGAGGAGTTATGCGGAAAAGCTGAGAAACTGGGACTTCAGAATGCAGAAGGACAGCGAAGCGGCGCTGATATTCTCCATCTGGCTTGATGAGTTCGTTAACGAGACCTTTGGGGATGAGTTCTACTCTGCAGGATTGGAAAGCAGCTTCTATCCTCACCTCTACGTCCTCCAGAACTTGCCCTCTAACAGCATATGGTATGATGACATCAGAACCGAGCAGAGGGAGCAGAGAGATGATATTGCGGCAAGAGCGATGGAGAAGGCTGTTGAAATCATAGAAACCAAGGGATATAGAGTTTATGGGGACTACAACAGGCTTGAAATCAAGCATGCCTTCAGCAGCTTCGTGAAATTCTTCGACTATCCATCCATGCCGATGAATGGCTCCACCTACACCGTTTTCAACTTCAGAAGGGCCGTTGACTGGGGAACGGGATTATCGCAGGCAGGAAGCAGCTGGAGGATGATAGTCAACTTTGACGAGAACTACTGCGTAATTCCGGGTGGGAATTCGGGCAACTACTTCTCTCCCCACTACTACGATCAGCTCGAAATGTGGGCGAATGGGCAGTACAAGAGCTTTGATTTCAACGTGAGGGGTGAAAAGATAGTTTTCAGGGAGGTGAGCTCATGAAGAGACTTATTTTTGTAATAGGTGTTTTCATCGTAGCTCTTGCGCTCTCCGCTTTCCACTGGGTTGGCATCATAATCGGAGGGCTGATTGTGGGGTACTTCTCTAAGAATTTGAAGGAAGCGGTTGCTGCTGGCTTAGCGCTGAGCCTGTTCATCTTCGGAGCCTTTCTTGCCTACTTGGCCTACATGGGAATGCTTGAGAAGTTTCTTACCCTCTCACCACTGCCTTACATAAGCATTCTGCTGTGCATGGCTCTCGCGGTAATTTCCGCAACCATCACAAACTTTTTTTCACCTTTCGCAGTAAAGCAATCGTGAAGGGTTTGCCACCATCACTGAGAAGCAGAAAAAGATATATTGCCTTCAGGATTATAGCTGAAAAAAAGATCGACGAGAGGTCACTTTCCCGCGCTCTCTCAGAGAAAATGCTGAGCCTGTTCGGAGAGTGCTTTGCAGCCAGCGGACTCAGGCTGGAAGCATTCGACGGAGAGAGGGGGATAGTAAGGTGCTACAGGGAAGCGCTCGATAAGGTGATGGTGGCTCTCACGTTAATGACGCACGTGGGAGGTGTGAGGGTAATCCCGCTGACATTGGGTGTCAGCGGTACAATAAAAAGGTGTAAAAGAAAGTATTTGGAGGTGTGAACATGCATTTACCGCAAATGGGATATGATAGGGCAATAACGGTATTCAGCCCTGATGGAAGACTGTTCCAGGTGGAATACGCCAGAGAGGCTGTAAAAAGAGGAGCAACGGCTATAGGCATTAAGTGCAAAGAGGGTGTCATCCTGATAGCTGATAAGAGGGTAGGCAGCAAGCTTCTCGAGGCGGACACGATTGAGAAGATATACAAGATTGACGAGCACATCTGTGCCGCAACATCTGGACTAGTGGCGGATGCAAGGGTGCTTATCGACAGGGCGAGAATAGAGGCCCAGATTAACAGGCTTACCTACGATGAGCCTATAACGGTGAAGGAGCTTGCAAAGAAAATCTGCGACTTCAAGCAGCAGTACACTCAGTACGGAGGTGTAAGGCCCTTTGGCGTTTCGCTTCTCATCGCCGGTGTCGATGAGGTTCCGAAGCTATACGAAACTGACCCAAGCGGTGCCCTGCTGGAGTACAAGGCAACGGCCATAGGTATGGGCAGAAATGCAGTTACCGAGTTCTTCGAAAAGGAGTACCGCGATGACCTCAGCTTCGATGACGCCATGGTTCTCGGACTCGTTGCAATGGGACTTTCCATTGAATCGGAGCTCGTCCCGGAGAACATCGAGGTTGGCTACGTTAAAGTTGACGACAGAACCTTCAAGGAAGTGTCTCCTGAGGAGCTCAAGCCTTACGTGGAGAGAGCGAACGAGAGGATTAGGGAGCTGCTGAAGAAGTGAAGTATGGTATCCCTCGATAAGGCAGTAATCGCAAGGCTCAGAAAGGGCGGAGAGGAGTTTGAGGTCCTCGTTGACCCCTACTTAGCCAGAGACCTCAAGGAAGGAAAGGAGGTCAACTTCGAGGACCTCCTCGCCGCAGAGGAAGTGTTCAAAGACGCGAAAAAGGGCGAGAGGGCCTCGGCGGACGAGCTGAGGAAGATATTTGGCACAGACGACGTTTTCGAGATTGTCAGGAAAATCATACTCGAAGGAGAGGTTCAGATAACCGCCGAGCAGAGAAGGGAAATGCTCGAGGCGAAAAGAAAGCAGATCATCAACTTCATAAGCAGAAATACGATTGATCCGAGAACGAACGCTCCACACCCTCCCTCAAGGATCGAGAGGGCCTTAGAGGAGGCGAAGGTTCACATCGACATTTTCAAGTCCGTTGAAGCTCAGGTAAAGGATATCGTAAAAGCTCTAAAGCCAATTCTTCCGCTGAAGTTTGAGGAAATGGAAATTGCCATTAAAATACCGCCTGAACACACTGGAAGGGCTATCTCCGCCCTGTATAACTTTGGAGGCGTGACAAGGGAGGAATGGCAGAGGGATGGAAGCTGGATTTGCGTGATGCGCATACCATCCGGAATGTACGGTGACCTGATGGACCTGCTTGGAAAAGTCGCGAAAGGAGAGGCTCTGACAAAGGTTTTGAGGAGGATAGGATAATGAGGAAGATAGTACTGCCAGGAGATTTGCTTTCCACAAATCCACGTGCCGCAGGTTACGGAACGTACGTGGAAGGTGGGAAAGTTTACGCAAAGATAATAGGCCTTTTTGATCAAACCGAGACTCACGTTAGGGTAATCCCTCTGAAGGGGAGGTACACACCTTCCGTTGGGGATGTTGTGATCGGCATAATAAGGGAGGTTGCCGCCAACGGCTGGGCTGTTGACATTTACTCACCCTATCAGGCCTTTTTGCCTGTAAGCGAGAATCCGGAAATGAAGCCGAACAAGAAACCGAATGAAGTTTTGGATATAGGTGATGCGATCATAGCAAAGGTTCTGAACATTGACCCAAAAATGAAGGTCACTCTGACCATGAAAGACAGAATCTGCAGGCCGATAAGGTTCGGCAGGATCGTTGCCATCAACCCTGCAAGGGTTCCGAGAGTCATCGGCAAAAAGGGGAGCATGATAAAGCTGCTGAAGAGCGAGCTCGACGTTCAGATCGTCGTTGGGCAGAACGGTCTGATATGGGTGAACGGAGACCGCAGAAAAGTTTCCATCGCCGAGGAGGCAATCTACCTTATCGAGCAGGAGGCTCATACGGAAGGTTTAACAGATAGGGTTGCAGAATTTATAAAGAGGAGGAAGGCAGATGTCGGAATTCAATGAAAAACCAGAAAAGTTAATTGTAGATGGTTTAAGGCTCGATGGAAGGAAATTCGACGAGCTCAGACCAATTAAAATTGAGGCAAGCGTTTTAAAAAGGGCTGACGGGTCTTGCTACCTTGAAATGAGGAAGAACAAGGTAATTGCAGCGGTTTTCGGGCCGAGAGAAGTGCATCCAAGACACCTTCAGGATCCGAGCAAGGCCATCATAAGATACAGATACAACATGGCTCCTTTCAGCGTTGAAGAGCGAAAGAGGCCGGGGCCCGACAGAAGGAGCATTGAAATCTCCAAGGTCAGCAAGGAGGCCTTTGAGGCGGTGATTATGAAAGAACTCTTTCCTAGAAGTGCGATTGACATTTTTGTCGAGGTTTTGCAGGCTGATGCGGGAAGCAGGACAGCCTGCCTGAATGCTGCAAGCGTTGCGCTCGTCGATGCCGGAGTGCCTATGAAGGGAATGATCACGTCCGTTGCGGTGGGGAAGGCTGACGGACAGCTCGTCCTCGACCCAATGAAAGAGGAGGACAATTTTGGTGAGGCCGACATGCCCTTCGCATTCCTCATCAGAAACGGAAAGATTGAGTCCATTGCACTTCTCCAGATGGACGGCAGAATGACGAGGGATGAGGTAAAGCAGGCGATTGAGCTTGCGAAGAAGGGAGCACTGCAGATTTACGAGATGCAGAGGGAGGCGATACTCAGGAGGTACATAGAAGGTAGGAGAGGAGATGGACGAGATAACAGAGGGTGGTGAAGATGCCTGAAGACATCCTTGTGGACATTAAAAGGGACTACGTTCTGTCGAAGCTGAGGGACAACGAGAGGATAGACGGCAGAGGTTTCGACGAGTTCAGAAAGGTAGAGATAATACCGAATGTCATAGAGAAGGCTGAAGGTTCGGCGCTTGTCAAGCTGGGTGACACGCAGGTAGTGGTTGGAGTTAAAATGCAGCCGGGCGAGCCCTATCCGGACACCCCCGACAGGGGGGTTATAATCGTCAACGCCGAGCTCGTTCCTCTTGCATCGCCAACCTTCGAGCCGGGACCACCCGACGAGAACTCCATCGAACTGGCAAGAGTTGTTGACAGAGGTATCAGGGAGAGCGAGGCTGTGGACCTCTCAAAGCTCGTGATTGAAGAGGGAGAGAAGGTTTGGATCGTTTTTGTGGACATCCACGCTCTTGACGATGACGGAAACCTCCTGGATGCTTCGGCCTTAGCTGCAATCGCCGCTCTGATGAACACCAAGGTTCCGGCAGAGAGGTTCGACCTTGGAGAGGACTACCTGCTGCCCGTCAGAGACCTTCCGGTGTCTGTGACGTCGCTGATTGTGGGTAACAAGTATCTCGTCGACCCCAGCAGGGAGGAAATGAGCGTTGGAGATACGACTCTTACAATCACAACCGACAAGGATGATAACGTCGTTGCGATGCAGAAAAGCGGTGGTTACCTGCTAGATGAAAAGCTTTTCGATGAGCTTCTGGATGTGAGCATAAACTGCGCGAGGAAGCTGAGGGAGAAATTTAAGGAAATTTAATTTTCTTTATTATTTTGTTGTTGTTTATGAAAATTTTTTTAGTCCAAAATTGTTGTAAAGGAAACGCAATTGTATCCATGTATGGATGCAAACACCACGAAGATTACAGAAATACTAAGAACTACGCAGCGTACTTTGCTATTTGCCCCGTTAATCTGCTCCAAACTATAATAAGCAGTCCCAGCAAAAAACCATATTTCATGATATAGGTTACCTTCTTGTCAAATTCTTCTTTGCGTTCATGTTTTCCCACGCGTAGAATAATATGCGTAGACGCTGTTGCATCTCCTACCTGATCAACAGCCGTCCCAACCACGCCAAGCAAATTGTCACTGCAAGCCACTTCATAACCTCTTCATTCCAACCCCTTACAACCATGACTTGTTTCATCAAACCATTGACACTTAATGTATTTAACCTTTACTCATTAGTAGCAAATAGCAAATATTATAAAATCGATGCCGTCCCGTGCAAGCATGAAGCTAATAACAAACCCCGACGAATTCTTCCGGTTGATGATCAGCCAAAACACCAACCTTAAAAAACCAGCATTGATCGTTCTCGCAATTTCGCTCCTTGCAGCCCTCTACCAGTACAGATGACACTGAAGCTCTCCCAAGCCCTTCCGGAAAGCCTTAAATCCTTCTTCATAGCGGGAGCGTACATACAGCTTGTTTCAACCTTTCTCGGTTT
>LDZQ01001446.1_pt1 | contig 38792 bp, 44 predicted proteins | sample 615361 | NCBI WGS metagenome assembly LDZQ01 (sample SAMN03408297, study PRJNA278302) | terrestrial metagenome | isolation source: oil reservoir sample I2 | place: USA: Alaska, North Slope, Ivishak formation | collected 2013 | reverse complement strand
CTGCTGCTCCAGTCCCACAGGCATAAGTTTCAACTTCCACGCCCCTTTCATAGGTTCTAAGTAAAATCTTTTTTCTATCCACTACCTGGGCAAAGTTTACATTAGTACCTGCAGGTTGAAAATGAGAATGAAAACGAATTGTACGCCCCAAATTAGCTACTTCAGTAGTTTGCACATCTTCTCTAAAAACTACACAGTGTGGCACTCCAGTATTTACAAAATGAACTTTCCACTCTTTATTTTCTAAATCTAAGAGAATATTTAATTGTAAATCTTTAGGCGGAGTCAACTGGACCTTAACTTCATCTTCCCCAATTACCTGGGCTTTAATTAAACCTGCATCAGTTAAAAATGTGTGTTCTTTGGGAGCTAAACCTAACTTTACTGCCAGCCAGGCTGCGCACCTAGAACCATTGCCGCACATCTCTGCTCTGGAGCCATCAGCATTAAAAAAGTGCCATTTATAACTGGCCCCAGTGTCTTCTTCTGGTTCTAAAAAAATAAGACCATCCGCTCCTATTCCAAACCCTCGAGCACAAAGTTTTTTAGCCCATGCTTCCATCTCCTGCTCTGCCACTTTTACCTGGCGCAAATCAAATAAAACAAAATCATTGCCACTTCCGTGCATCTTATAAAAGACAAGATTTTCTTCTATCATCTAAACTCCTTTTCAATAAAATTGCTTACTTCAGGATCAGGATAAATTTTATTTCCTAGCCAGTGAGTTTTCCAAAAAAAATTCTCCTTGTAAAGCCACTTATTTTGTTGTTTATATTTTTCGTAATCAGTAATATCAATCTGGAATACAGCCTTACCTTTTGAGTAAGGACGAACCCACAGGGTGCGCCCGTGGTTTACTACTCTACCTTCTATAGCTCGTCCTGGCCCACTACCCAAAAAAACAGGGATATCAGGTTTATAATATTGTAAATAATAATCTTCCCAATATTCACCCCAAGAAGAAATAGCTATTAGTGGCAAAAAAGGATATTTATTTACAATTTTCTTTACAACCTGTTCTACTTGTTCAGAGAAATAAGCTAAATCTTTTTTACCTTCAATAAAAGGTAAAACTAAGATTACCAATTTATCATCTAAAAGATAAAAATTTATCTCATTATCCACAGTTTTCCAAAAAGAAGGTATGCTTATTCCTTTAGCTAAAAACAGCTGTTTTTCTTTTTTACTTAATACTCCAAAGTTATACTGAAACTTAGAATAAATATTTACAAGGGGATTAAGATTGCTGTTAGAAGAATCTAGAGGATCTATAAATTCAAAAGGACCAAACAAAAAAAGGCTATTTTCTTTTGCAATTTGCTTGAAAAAGGTTTTTCTCCTGGCCAGACCGCCAAAACTTCTTTCTCCTCAGGAAGGACAGGGTTTTATTTCTCCATAACTATTGGCCGTATAATAAATAGTTAGAGAAGAAGAAAAAAGATTTTTCTCTCCTCCCAAAAATAAAATTAAAAAAAATAGGAAAAAAACCCCCTTTTTAAAGCAGGTAAGCATCTTAGCTATTTAAATAGTCTTTTAAGTCCTTTCCTACTTTAAAAAAGGGAAGTTTTTTAGGTTTTACTTCTACTTTTTCTCCTGTCTTGGGGTTTCTTCCCACATATCCTTCGTACTCCTTAATTTTAAAACTACCAAACCCCCTAATTTCTACTCTATTCCCTTCTTTCAAAGCCTCTTTCATGGAATTGAAAAAAATATTAACAATATCAGCAGCTTCTTCAGGAGAAAGTTTTTTTTCTTCAGCCAATTTTTGGATAAGATCACTTTTATTCATAAAACTCTCCTTTTATTTTGATACTTATTTGACTTTTTAAACTCAAAATAAAAATAAAATCAAGTCTCTTTTGTTTTATTTATACCTTCTACCAAGCTTAAGCCTTTTTTTATGGAATTGGCATTCTCTGTCAGACGTAGAAGTTTTTTTCCTATTTTTAAAATATCCGAAGCTGCCAAACTATCTGAATAAAACTTCTGAAATGGCTTTTGTTCTCGTATAGCTCTGCTTACATTTTCATCATAATGCACCCAACCAAGATAAAGCAAACTCAACCCTAAAAATTTTTCACAAGCAGTATTAAGACGTTGAAAAGATAGTTTAGCTTCTTGTTCTGAACTAACAGAGTTTACCACTATAAAAAAATTTTTAAGCCCATAATTATTTTTTAATATCTTAATCACAGCATAGCTATCTGTAAGGGAAGTTGGTTCTGGAGTGATAACTATAATTCGTAAAGAAGTTGCCGCAGCAAAAGCAAGAGTACTGGCTCCAATTCCTGCCCCCAAATCCAAAAGAATAAAATCATAAGTGCTAAGCAATGGCTGTAATCTTTCTTCTACCATAAATTGAATATCTTCTTCCAAATCTAAAATTTCCAAAACTCCTGAAGTAGAGGCAATTATATCTAGATTTTTCTCTACAGAAATTAAAATTTCTTCTGGTTGAGAATCGCCAAGTAATACATCTTGGATATTCTTACTTGGTTCTAATCCTAAAAGAATATTTAAATTAGCTAAACCAAGGTCACAGTCCAAGATTACTACTTTTTGTTCCAGACTATGCAAAGCATAGCCTAAATTTAAAGCAATATTTGTTTTTCCTACTCCACCTTTTCCGCTTAATATTGAAATACTTATATTTTTGCTCATACCTAGCTCTTATACAAAATATTTTTTTCTTCCTCTCCAACTAAAGTAGAAGGTGTAGCTTGCTTTCTTACCCAAACAGAAATATAGAATTTATCTTTTCCTTCTCTTTTTGACTTATATAAATTAATATCTGCCAGTTTAAATAATTCTTCTTTGCTAACTTTACCTCTTCCCAAATAAACTACCCCACCACAAGATGATGTAATATTTATATATTTATCACCTGCAGATATTTTTTTATTTCTAATATTATCTAAAATTCTTTTAGCTATAATACTTGTTTGCTTATACCCGCTCCCCTTTAAAATAACAGCAAATTCTTCTCCACCAATTCTACAAGCATAATCATTTGACCTTATACTTTCCTTTAAAGCTAAAGCCACTTCTTTTAACGCTATATCTCCTACATCATGCCCATAATTATCATTAATTAATTTAAAATTATCAATATCAAATAAAAGTAAAGATAAAGGAAGTGAAAATTTTATTGCATCATCCAATTCTCTACTCAAAGTTTTCTCAAAAAACAAACGATTATAAAGAGTAGTAAGATAATCAGTATCTCTAGATTTAGATAAAGATTGTATTAATTCAAAAATACTTAGAGATAAACTATATTTATTTTTTGTTAACTTCAAGTACTTCCAATTATATTTATTAAAATTGGAATTTTTTAACAGGCTATCTACTTCCTCTATTTTATCCAATAAAGTATAAACTAGATACTTATCTGAGTTTAAATTATCTTCTCTTATTATTCTCTTCTCCAGAGAATAAATTTCTTGATATAATTTATCTAAATATTCTTTATGCATTTATATTAAAATGAATTAAATATTCTTTTATAAAATTATCTAAGTTACCATCTAAAACATCTTCAACATTTGTATGTTCATATCCTGTCCTATGGTCTTTTACCAGTTTATAAGGATGTAAAGTATAGGTTCTAATTTGATTCCCGAAAGATATTTGGCCCTTAGAATTATACTCTACTTGTTTTTTTTCTCTTTTCTTATCCAGCTCCAACTGTAAAAGCTTTGCCTTTAATATTTTTAAAGCAATTTCTTTATTTTTAAATTGAGACCTTTCATTCTGACATTGAACTACAATACCTGTAGGTTTGTGTACAACTCTAATTGCTGAACTGGTTTTATTCACATGTTGTCCTCCAGGCCCACCAGCCCTGAAAGCTTCTATTTCTAAATCCTCTTCTCTAAGGTCTATCTCTATCTCCTCACTTTCTTGCGGATAAACATCTACAGAAGCAAAAGAAGTATGCCTCCTTCCAGAAGAGTCAAAAGGAGAAATTCGGATTAAGCGATGCGTACCTTTTTCTCCCTTTAAAAAACCATAACTATAAAGACCTTTAATTAGTAAGGTAACACTTTTGATTCCAGCTTCATCACTGCCTAAATAATCTAAGTACTCCACTTGAAAGGAATGTCTTTCTGCCCACCGAAGATACATTCTAAGGAGCATACCTGCCCAATCCTGGGCGTCTATTCCTCCTGCTCCTGGATGAATTTCTAAAATGGCAGAAGACTTATCTTCCTCTTCTGCCAAGAGCAATTCCATTTCTAATAGGTCTAATTCTGCTTTTAGCGAATTTAACTGCTCTTCAATTTCCTTAAAGTTTTCTTCTGAAACCCCTTCTTCTTCAAATAACTCTATCCAGACTAAAACATCTTCTTTTTTATTCTGAATATCCCTGCACTTATGAACCAAATTCTCCAAACTTCTCTTTTGCTTTAAAATAGGAGTAAGCGTTTCGTGCTCCTCCCAAATAGAAGGAGAGCTTAGTTTTTTTTCTATAGATGCAAGTTCTTCCTCTTTTTTTTCTAACTCAAAGACGCCTCCATAAATTATTTAATCTAGCAATAATATCAGCAGATTTTGTTTTTATTTCATTTAAATCAAGCATTAAACCTTCTCCTCCCAAAAAATAAACAAAAGAAAACAATTAAAATAACAAAAGGTAAATTATAAAAGTAGTAAAAATATTTATTAAAAAAAGTCTTTTCTTTTATAAAAGGTACTTTTTCTGAAATAGCTCCACTGGTAAAAAGCCCAATCTTTTTAGTTATTTTTCCTTTTGGAGAAATAAAAGCACTTATGCCACTATTAGTACACCTAACTACAGCCCTGTTTTGTTCAACAGCTCTTAAAACACTTAAATAAAGATGTTGATAAGGTCCAGAAGTATTACCAAACCAGGCATCATTAGAAATATTAACAATAACTTCAGCTCCCTTTCCAATCCTTTCTTCTACAAGAGAAGAAAAAATAATCTCATAACAAATTAAAATACCCACTTGGGAATTTTGAAAAACAAGAGGAGCTGTTCTTTCTCCTGGTGCAAAGTCTCCCACACCGTCATAAAAAAAACTAAACCAGGATGATAAAAAAGTAAAGGGCAAGTACTCTCCAAAGGGTACAAGCTTTTGTTTTTCATAATAATCCAAAATAGTTCCCTTAGGGGATAAAAGATAAGCTCTGTTATATAAATAGTATTTTTTTAGATCTACAAATCTATACCCTGGAGCACCTACAACTAAAAACACATTTTCTTGTTTAACAAAACTCTTTACCCTGGATGATAACTCATTTACTTCTTGCAAATAAAAGGGTAAAGCTGTTTCTGGCCAGACAATTAAATCAATTTTTCTTAAATCATCATCTCTTGACAGCTTAACATATTTATCAATTGTTTCTAATTGATATTTTTTATCCCATTTTTTATCTTGTTCTATATTTCCTTGGACCATTTTTATATATTTTGTGTTTTTAAAATTATTTGGCAAATTAAACAAATAAAAATTTACAAAAATAAAAGCTAAAAAACATAAACAAGCTATAAATTTATGATATATTTTATCACTTAAAGACAAAATAGATAAAAATATAATTAAAAAAGATATGCCTTTACTTCCTGTATATTTTATTATTTGAATAAAAAAAGGATAAGGAGAAAAGCATAAAGCTAATTCTGGCCAAGAAAACCCAGAAAATAAAAACTCCCTTATTATTTCTAAAGACATCCAGAATAAGGGAGCTATTAGACTTAAAAACAAAATATTTATTTCTTTAAAAAAAAATTTTAAGAATAAAAAGTAAAAGAAAGGATATAAGGCTAAGTATAAACCAAGAAAAAAAGGAAAAATTAAAGAAATTAAAAAAGGGATATTACCATAAACATAACAAGGATAATATATCCAGTATAATAAAGTAGAATAAGCAAAAGCTAAAGATAAGTATATTTCTTTATTACATCTTTTTTTTTTAAAGGCGTAATAATTTAAAAACAAAAAAAATAAAATTATAAAAGGAGGAAAGTTAAAATAATTATTAGGATAGGCAAAGTAAAACAGGATAGAAAAAAGGACTGTCAATTTAAAAAGCAATAGCCAGTCCAATTTATTTTTCGGGTAAAAAATAAAGTTTAACCCAGTGAACATGTTTTAAATCTGCCTCTTCTATAATCATTTTAAAATTTTCTTCGACAACTTCTTCTCCCTTTTGAGGAACCTTTCCCAATTTTTCACATAGATAACCACTCAAAGTATCTACTTGTTCAGAAAGAAGTTTTATACCTAACTCCTCTTCAATTTCCTCCAAATACACTCTTCCAGAAAGAAGATAGCCTCCATCTTCCAAAGCTATAATTTCCTTTGGACGAGGTCGATCATATTCATCTTCTATCTCACCCACAACCTCTTCTAAAATATCCTCCATAGTGACCAATCCAGAAGTTCCCCCATATTCATCCAACACTATTGCCATATGAATTTTTTTAGATTTAAGTTCCAATAATAAATCCCTTACCTTTTTGGTCTCAGGCACAAAGTAGGGTTTACGCATTATCGTTTGTAGCTTTTTATTTTCGTCCTCTAAATAGTAACATTTTAATAAATCTTTCGCATGAATTATACCAATAATCTGGTCTTTATTATCTTTATAAACGGGAATCCTAGAATGACCTTTTTCAATAATCAACTTAACAACTTCATCTATATCACTCTCTACATCTATACAAACCATATCAGTTCTAGGAATCATAATTTCATCTACTTGAATTTCTGCTAACTTTAGTACATTTAAAAGCATTTGATATTCATCATTCTTTAAAATACCATTCTCTTTAGCTTCATCCAAAAGTTCTTGCAAAGAAGTATCATCTTTAGATGAGAAAAAATTTTTTATCCAATCCCAAAATTTAATCTCACCAGAGTCTTCCACTTTAACCTCCCTATAGTTTTAAGCTAATCCTTTTTCTCTATACATATCTAAATAGACTTTAAAAAGCCAATTACCCAAAATTTCATCGCCCCTATTACTATCTAAATCTTTCCAGTTTAAAAAATTATTTTGCTGTTCTTTATCCCAAACTAAATCACCTCTCGCTACAAATTGCAATCCCCAAAAGTAATAATCTTTACTTTCTTCTGAATAATAATTTTTCAATCTACAAATAAAATAAAAAAAATCTTTTTTTAATTCTTTAGGATAATTTATCTTTAAATAAAAAAAAAGGTATTCATTTTCTCGCTTAAAATCAACAGTATTATGTATCAAATCTTTTCTAATACCAAGTTTAACTCCACCACTAGATATATCTTTCAACAAGAGCCCCTTTTCTTTTTCATTATAAATCCCAATAGGATTAGACCAAGTAAGAGGATCTTTAGAAAATCCAGAATACTTATCTAACTTAGCCGTCCAAATTTTAATTTCTTTGATATACTTAGAAGGCAAAGATACGCGTAAAAATTTTCTTTTCTGTCCTAAATATAATTTTAAGGGAAACTTAACTTTAAGAATATAAACTCCTCTATCTAAATAAAAATCTTCTACTTGAGTTGAAAAGTTATAATATATAGAAGAAAGCTTATCTTTTCCTATTTTAAAAAAACAATTTATTTTTCTTTTAAACCAAATATTACTTATTTTTAAGTAACTAGGTAACTCTAAGTATAAATAATCATTATCAAAGTCAATTAATGTACAATAAAAAGTTGACTTTGTTTTTCCAACTCGAACATCAAAACGGCTCCGTTGTAAAAGAGCCATATTAAATACATCCTTTAAAATATTTTTATCAAAAACAGAGCCATAGTCATTTTCTCTCTTCTTTAGAAAATAATTAACAGTAAAATGAACTAAAATTAAGATAGGGATTGTGAATAGAAAAAATAAAAAAAAGTAGTAAATATATTGGATTAGTTCTTCACTAACACCAGTAGCTGCAAAAGATTTTCTGAGCTGACTTAAAATAAAATTATTGGATAAACTATAAATTGTCATCAAACTCACAATGCTCTAGCGCGCTGGTAAGCACCTTAATATGTAAATCAGCTTCAGGAGTACTAAGTATGTGTTTGGCTAACTTCCAATCTTCGATCAAAAACAATACCCATCCGTATTGCTTATCCACAGCAAAAGCCAGGTTGAGAAAATTCTTCTTCACCTTCTTATTCTCTGCAACAGTAATAGCCTTTCTAGCATAAACAGAACGATAAAGAGGATTTTTCTCTTTTTTTAGTAAATTGAGTAAAGAACTAGTATCTTTCTGATACAACAATTTAGAATATAAAGCATCCTTTTCAGACTTATTTTGAATAGAAGGATTAAACTCTACGGCTTTAGTATAGAAGTAATTAATTTCTTTTCCCAAATATTTTTCTAACTTGTATAAATTGAAATAATTATTTCCAATCTCATCCAGTTTATCAAATCTAGCAAAAATATTATTAGATTTATAAAAGTAATATTTCGCTTTACACTTTTCTCCTTTTAAAAAATGTTTAATAAACTTAGATTGGTAGTCATAACCCAAATCAATTCCCGGTTTAATCAGATAAGGATCTTTTTTGCCACCCAAGGAACAGGAAAGTAAAAAAATACTTAAAGTAAAAATAATAAATTTTCTCATGGATTTGGTACTTCCAACGTTTTTGAAGATTGTTCAGGTTCTTTAAAAGGCCACTTGTCTTTAAGATTTTCTAAAAGATCATTACCTATCTTTAAAGTATATTCAGCTTCCATCTTTAATAAATATATATCCTGGGTAGCTTTTTTCAACTCCTTGCTTACATCTTGAATATTTTTTAGAATTGGATCTATATCTTTCTTCATGGCCCTGAGATCATTGACAAAGCCCTTAACATCCTTGGTAATATTTAAAAATTCTTCTTCTATAGGTTCTAAATCTTCAATACGAGAAGTAGCATTAGTTATAAATTTGGTTAAATTTAGAGTGAGCTCATCAGTATGAGTAAGTAATTTATCAATCTTTTCTACAGGCTTTTTATCTTCTGTTAAATAATATAATAAACCTTTATTTTGCAACATCTTATCTGTAAGTTGTTCTAGGTTGGTAATAGTTCTTTGCATACTCCCTTTTTTATCTAAAAATTGGTCTGTTATTTTTCTAATATTAGCTACAATAACTTCTAAATCTTCTACTACGGGTTGAACTTCTATTAAAAGTTCTTTAAATCCAGCAACTTTTGTTAATTTTACCACAGATCCGGGAGGAACAATAGGACTATTTTCACTTCCAGGAATAATTTTTAAATATGGATTACCTATTAATCCTTCTTGATCTAAAATAATTTTTGTATCCTCTCTAAACCATTTTTTATACCGATCTAAAATTTTGATTTTTATTTTAACATAATCAATATTGTCCAGAAATAATTTATCTACTTCTCCAATTTTAAACCCAGATAATTTAACAGGCATTCCTCTTTCTATACTATCTCCTGATTTACTAATAACATAATAAGTAACTCTTTTAGAAAAAATGTCTTTTTTAATGCCAAAGTAAACCAGAAAAGTAATCAAAAATATTAAAAACAAAAACAAAAAAAAGCCAACTTTATATTCATATTCTTTCATTTTTTTATCGAAAAACATCTATAACTCTACCTGTTCAAAGTTAAATTTATAAAATTGTGAAACTTTTTCAGCAGTAACCAAAATCCATATAAATCTATTTATTTCAAATTCTTTTAAAAATTTAACCACCAACTCTATTTCTGATACTTTTGGATATTGAAAAAAAATAATCTCTGACTCCGCACAAAGAGCCCTTAAAAACATAGCCCGAAAAATTTCTTCAGAGCTAAGTTTTTCTTTTCTTAACCACATTATTTTTTCCAAATCAAGTCCCTTAAGCCAAGGATAAAATTTTTCACAGCACTGCCTTAAAGAAAGATTTCTCTTATACATCAGAGGTAAAAAAACATTTTCAACCGTTTCCAGATTAGAAAGTAAAGGAAACTTAGAGCTAACAATACCAATATTGCCACCACTTAAGGAAAAAAAGTTACTAACTATATCTTCCTTTTTCTCATCCTGCAACACTATTAAAGTATTTTTTTTATTTTTTAATAATATGTATAATTCATTTATCATATCAAATTAAATAAAATATCTATAATGACAATTCCTAACAAAATAGACATCATCCCATCTATTAAATTTATTGGTACTTCAGTAATTGAAGACTTTACAGTAACTCCTTTTTGTATAGAAACTAAAGATAATAGAAAGCTCAATAAGATTGATTTAGAAAAAACAATAATAAAGTCTTTTAAGCTGAGATAATCTATTATTAGATTTATATAATTTTCATAATTTATCCCATATAAAAACCCTAACATTAAATATCCACCAATTAAACTTACAAATATGAAAAAAAAATTCAAAAAAGGAAAGCTAATTAAAAAAGCTAAGACTCGTGGCAAATAAATATACTCCTTTATAGGTATACCCAAAATAGCTAAAGAATCCAGTTCTCCATTAAGTTTCATTAAAGAAATCTCAGATATTACAGCTGTTGAAGACCTTATTAAGATAATCAAAGACACAACAATAGGAGCAAGTTCATAAAAAATAGAAATTACTATAAATTCCCCTATCCTATCATAACTATTTAAATTTATAAGTATTTTTAAGATATAATTTACAACTATCCCCCCGAGAATAAGAGCAGAAACAAACATCGGAAAAATACTCTGCACAGCAGTAAAGTAAATTTGTCTGATAAAAACTCTAAAAATAGCTTTATTAAAAACTTTAAAGTTAAAAATAGAAGTAAATATAGAAAATAGAATGTTTAAGGCGTGAAAATAGGTAAAAAATTTATTTAAAAATACTCTACCTAAAAAAAGAATAAATCTGTTAAACATTTATTTTGATATCTTTTTTAAATAAATTTCCAAACATTGCAAAGCTGCTGGAGTCACCCCCGAGATCCGACTTGCTTGTCCTAAATTTATAGGTCTAATTTTATCTAACTTTTCCATTACTTCTCTAGAAAGTCCTGGAACCTGGGTATAGTCTAGATCTTCTGGCAATTTTATCTTTTCTAAATTTTTAAAAGAACGCACCAATTCCTCTTGTCTTTGCAGGTAGCCTTCGTATTTAATTAAAATTTCCACTTCTTTGCGAATATCTTTAGCAAAATCCATAATTTTTGGCCAGAAAATTTTTAAATCTTCTATCTCTATCTGAGGTTGCCTTAAAATGTGTGCCAGGCTTACCTTTTTTTTGGGTAAAGAAGCGCCAATCTCTTCTAACTGTAAACCAGTGGTCTTATCCGGTCTTATTTCTATAGCAAACAATCCATCCTTTAATTCTTCTAACTTACTTATTTTATCTGTGTATAGTTGCCACTGTTCATCTCCCACCAGTCCCAGCTTACGGCCAACAGGAGTTAAGCGCTGGTCTGCATTATCTTCTCTTAAAAGAAGTCTATGTTCAGCCCTGGAAGTAAACATTCGATAAGGCTCCTCAGTACCTTTGGTAACTAAATCATCTATTAAAACAGCCATATAGGCCTGACTGCGCTCTAAAACAAAAGGTTCTAATTTTTCTAACTTACAAAAGACATTTAAGGCAGCCCAAAGTCCTTGAGCGGCAGCTTCTTCATAGCCAGAAGTTCCATTAATCTGACCCGCACAAAAAAGTCCTCTAACCTTTTTGCTTTCTAAAGTGGGCTTTAACTGAGTGGGATAGACAAAATCATATTCTATCCCATAACCAGGTCTCACAATTACAGCCCGTTCCAGTCCAGGAATGGTCTTTAACATCTCCTTTTGGATATCCAAAGGCAGGCTAGTGGAAATACCATTGGGATAAACTTCAGGACTATCCAGACCTTCAGGCTCTACAAAGATTTGATGCCTTTCTTTATCTGGAAACCTGGCAACCTTATCCTCTATAGAGGGACAATAACGAGCCCCTACACCTTTAATTATTCCCTGAAAAAGGGGAGAGCGCTCAAACCCTTTTTTTATAACTGCATGAGTGTTTAAGTTGGTATAGGTAATGTAGCAAGGAAGCTGGGGTAAATAAGGCCCCTTAGAAAAACAGCTAAAAGGCCTGATATCCTTATCCCCCTCCTGAACCTCCATTTGTTCAAAATCAATACTATCTTTTAATAATCTGGGAACAGTTCCTGTTTTTAATCGTCCCAGTTCAATTCCCAACCTTTTCAGAGATAAGGAAAGACCTTTACTGGCAGGATCGCCAAAACGCCCACCTGAATAATTTTTAAGTCCAACATGAATAAGACCCTGTAAAAAGGTTCCTGTGGTAAGAAGGACATTTCTAGCCAAAATAGTTTCTTCCAGTAAAGTGCGAACCCCTCTTACTTCATCTCCTTCAACCAAAACCTCTTCCACTACCCCTTCTCTTACCCAGAGATTTTTTTGGGAAAAGATATCCCTTTGTACCACATTTAAATATACTTTACGATCAATTTGGGTTCTAGTGGAGCGAACAGCAGGTCCTTTCCTGGTATTTAAAGTACGAAACTGAATGGCAGCCTTATCTGCCCATATTCCCATCATGCCGCCCAGGGCATCAATTTCTCTTACCATATGCCCCTTGGCCAAACCACCAATGGCAGGATTACAGGAAAGATGACCTATACGGTCAATATTTAAAGTCAACAAAAGGGTCTTAAGCCCAAGTTTACTGGCAGCCATAGCTGCTTCACACCCAGCATGACCTCCACCTACTACTATAAGGTCAAAAACTTCTGGAAAGGGTTCTTTGTAAGGAGACATATTATTACTTAAAAAGCATCTTAAACATTACTCTAGCATCATTTAGGGTATTAGTTATGGAAGAGCGCTCATTGGGTTGATGGGCAAAACCAAGCAAAGTAGACCAAACAGCTGCCTCAAAGCCCTTTCTTCGCAAAAAGGCAGCTACAGTCCCTCCCCCAACTCCAATACACTTAGCTTTTTTCTTTAACACAGAAAAAATAGCCTTTTTTAAACAAGTTACAACTTCACTTTCTTCAGGAGTAATGGGAGCAGCTTGCTCTTGCATCACTATTTCATACTTTATATTAACATTTCTCTTTTTTTCCACCTCTTGACCAATTTTTTTTATTTCTTCCAGCACATCTTCTAGCTTATATTCAGGTAATACCCTAGAATCTAAATAAAAAATATCCTTACCAGGAATAGTATTTATATTTTCCACATTAGCTTCTTTTTTGGTGGGACTAAAAGTAGAACGAGCAGGATCAAACAAAGGATTTTTTAGGGGAAAAATATTTTTTAGTTCTTCTAAGCGCAAAATAAAATCTGCACTGGCTACCAAGGAGTTGACACCCTTATCTGGAACAGAAGCATGGCACTGTTTACCTTCCACAATAATTTTCAACCAAAACATGCTCTTTTCAGCAATTTCAATACTATCTCCTTCTGGAGTACCGTGATCTGGAACTAAAAATAAATCATCCGACTGGAAAATATCCTGATTTAACAGGTATTGCAGACCATATTTACTACCAGTTTCTTCATCAGCAACAAATAAAAGGCCGAGAGAATAATCAGGAGTTATATCTAGTTCTTTCAATCTTTTTAAAACCAAAAGAGAAGAAACAATCCCTTGATGATTGTCTTCTACTCCTCTTCCATAAATATAGTCCCCATCTACAACAATCTCATAGGGATTACTCTTCCACAAAGATAAATCTCCTGGAGGAACCACATCCAGGTGGGAAAGAATCCAGAGGGTTTTAGAACTTTTTCCAGCATACCTGGCTACAACATTGGGACGCTTTCCACTTGCCACCCTTGTATCAGTAGCCCAATAAATTTGGGGGTTAAACCCTAGCTTATTTAAATAGTCAACTAAAAAATAAGCCTTTTCTTCTTCTCCCTGACCACCATTTTCTGGACCCAAAGCAGTCCTTTGCACCAATTCCTGTTGAAGATAAATTACTTCATTTCTGTATGCTAAGATACCTTTATCCATATAGCTTCCCTGTAAAAATAAAAAGGCCCTCTAGAGGGCCTTTTTATTTTTTTTATCTTCCCCTAGCAGCTCTCTTCGAAGCCTTCAAGGGGTTAACCTTAACTTTACCAGTATTATCCACTACAGCCTTTACATGGGTAGCAAAATTACAGGCTTTATGAGCCCATTTAATAGCAGGCTCAGGATAACTCAGACAATACTTTTTTCCATCAAACTCTTTAGTCCTTTCGCATCCTTCACATTGTTCTACAACTGGATAACATTGTCCATCTTTATAAGAACATCCCTTCTCTGTCATAAAGGAACATTCAAAACCTGGCCTAACAGTAGTACATTTCATTGAGTTCCACCTCCTAAAAAATTATTAACAGGAAGTGCAGGAGCTGCAACCTCCAGAAGAATTCATAGGTAAAGCGGATTTAACCACAAAACCCATATCGTTCATATCAACAGTAATTGGAGCTGCACTATTAAACAAGCTTTCCTCTACTAAAAAAGTAAATCCATTTACTTCAAATACCCTATCATTGTCCCTTTGCTCATCCAGAGCAAGTGCCAGCCTGGGCCCACCTCAGCCAGCAGCCATATAAACTCTGATAGGAGCCTTTTCTTGCTCTGCGAAATAGCGCTCCAATTGAACCCTTGCCTTTTCCGTCAAATTAAACATAAAAACCTCCGAAAAAAATTGAAGTCTTATTACTTAAAACCTGTTTTAATTTTTGTCAATTGCTAGAGTGTCTGTTTCTTTCCTAAAAATCCCAACTTCTTTATTCAAAATAACCTAAAAACAATTACTTGAAATAAACCAAAAAACTGCTAAGAAAAACCTCATGAAAATAAAAAAGATACCCTACTTACTTCTATTGAGTATAGTTCTACTCTCTTCTTCCTTAGCCGTACACAGTAAAAATTTGCCTCGACTTTTTTTTAGCAAAAAAATGGTCCTTTCAGAAAGGAATTTAATAAAATATAAAATAAAAAAAGGAGAGTGGCTTTACAAGATATTAAGAGAACAAAATATACCAGAAAGAAAAATTCCTCATGTAGTAAAAATAATAAAAAAAATAAATCCACACATCAAAGACCTCTCCAACCTAAAAGAAAATGACATACTGCTTATACCTAAAATATATATAAAACAAGAAAATTATTCATATTTAAAAAAATACAAATATAAAAAATCATTTTATACTGTAAAAAGAGGAGATAGTGTTGTAAAAATATTAAAAGATAAAGTTGGTATACCAGAAGAATTGATATTTAACGAATATCTTACTATTTTTAAAACAATAAATCCCAATTTAGATATAAACAAATTAGAAATTGGAGACAAAATAAATATACCTATACCTCTAAATTTAACTCAAAAACAACACCTCAAACCCCTTCCCTCTCTCCTGGATACAAACATAAGACAGAAAGAAATAAATAAAAAGTTATCAGACAATTATGATAAACAAAATTTAGAGCTAATTTTAAAAGAGATGGGCTTTCTAATTACTCCAGGATTAAAAGCTTATTTCCCTCAAGAAAATGGTGAATGGATTTACATCGATTTAAAAGAAAATATCTTAGTTAACACTACTTGGGGAGATAAAATTCTCTTAACTCTATCTAAAAATAAATCTAAAGAAAAAAACTTTCCTTATACTATAATAAAATTACCATCTTTTCAATTATCTCAAGCTATAGATATAATCTCTTTTAAAAATCCAAAACACATAAAAATATGGAAAAGCGATGACAATTTTATTATAAACAAATATAATTATTCCTTAGAAATAAAATCGGATAAATTACTTAAAATAGAAAATAATATTTACGCAATATTTATATTAGAAAATAATATCCCAAATAATATTAACTTAGTACAATCATTTTTGGATAGTTTAAATCTAAAAACAATATTTTTAAAGAAAGAAAATAATAAAATATCAAAAATAAACACCAACAAATTTAATTCCAATTATCTTTACATACCTTCTGTTAACCCTCAAAACATTCTGTCAATTCTAAAAATAAAAGATTACAAATTACCTCCTAATCGTGCTCTTGACTATCTAAAGGAAAAGAATATCTTATCTAAAGAAAAAGTAAGTCTTACTATCTTTGAAAATAAAAATACTTATATAAAGTTATACGCAGATGTATTGAAGTCTTCTCAAAATATTTTTGTTCTAGAAGAAGATAATCCTTTTATAAGTACTTTTCTCTTATTAAATAATTACAAAGTATATAAATGGCTATAGATAAAACCTATAAAATATACGGATTTATAGAAGATAATTCTAAAAATTTAAAGCAAATAAAAGAAATTTTAGAACTCCTCTCTGTCGAAGAAATAGAGATAATTAACAATAGGTTAGATTTTTTCTACTGGGATAATATTTATATCGATTTACCAGAATTTCTTTCTGCTATCACTAAACACTTAAGTCCACAGGCTAAAGGACAGATTGATTATATTGATTATGAAGAATGGAAAATGTTGCGTACTGAAATAAAAAACGGACAAATGAAACAATATCCTATTTATATTGATAAGGCCTTAGAAAATTGTATTCTAGAACACTAAGATATTTTTTGTTGCTCCAGCCAAGACAAAGCTTCTTTTAAGTCAAGGTTTTTTTCATAGATTGCCCGGCCAGTAATTACTCCTTCCAGTCCTTCTTTGCTTAAAGGATAAAGTTTTTTTATATCCTCTAAATTGTGAATGCCTCCTGCCACCAGCACAGGTATAGAAGAAATTTGCAAAACTTTCTTTAAAGCCGAAATATTGGCTCCTGATTGCATCCCATCTCTTAAAATGTCAGTATAAACTAAAAAAGAGGCTCCTTGCTCTATGAGTTCAGGGATTACTTGTTCCACTTTAAGCCCTGTATCTTTAACCCATCCTCTACTCTTAAGAGTTCCCTTTTCTGCATCCAAAGAAACTCCAATTTTACCAGGGAATTTAGCGGTCAGTCGGGCAAACTCTTCGGGATTTTCTAAAGCTAAGGTGCCGATTATAAGCCTTGTAACTCCAGCCTCAAAATAATAAGAGGCAATTTCTATATTGCGTATTCCCCCACCCAATTGAAGAGGTATCTTTACCTTTTTAGCAATCTCTTGAACCAAAGAAAGATTTTTAGGCTCTCCAGCAAAAGCTCCATCCAGATCTACCAGATGTAAATATTGAGCGCCTTGACTTTCCCAAAAAGAAGCAACTTCTACAGGATTGTCAAAATAAACTGTTTCTTCCTTGGCCCTGCCCTGACGCAAGCGAACACAGCGGCCATCTTTAATATCAATAGCTGGAAAAATAATCATAATCCCATTTCCTCCAATCCCAATTCCATTCCTTCTCTTGCCAACTCCTCGGCCTTAATCCATTTACCTTTGCGGGTAATAAACTTTTTTAAATTAAGTAAATTTTCACTCAAAGAGAGCTGGCGCTCATCAAAATGATAGCGATAAGCAATCTTTTTTTCTTTAATATTAAGTAAAAAGAGGTCAAATTCTACAGAAGCAGGCTCTTCTACTCCATATTCTCCCCCCACTCTCTCTTTATATTTGTAAATATAAGGAACGAGCAAATAATCACAGGGAACGCACTTACCCACCTGTACCCAGAACTCAAACATGGACAAAGTCTTTTTGCTTTTAATAAGTTCTAAACAAGGTGATACCAGTTTAAAAGAAATAAAGTTAACTTTTTTTTGAACCAATAAGGATTCTAAATTACTATTAAGAGTATTTAATACCTTAGAATCAATATTTTTATCCACTGGGTAGTAGCCAGCAAGCATTTCCCAGGACCCACTGGGCAGATGAAAAGGAGCAATAGCTAAAGAAAAATTTTTCTCTTCAAATTTATAAACAGGTTTAGCAGAAGTACATCCTAATAAAAAAAGAAAAAAGATTATAAATATTTTTCTTATTCTCAATCTAAACTCCCTTTAGTACTGCTAATCTGATTTGACACTAAAGTTAAGGCTTCTCTCATAGCAAGTCCTAAAGATTTAAAAGCAGCCTCTAAAAGATGATGTCCATTGGAACCATAGTGAAAAATAAGGTGTAAATTAAACCTGGCGCTAAAACTAAGACTTTTAAAAAACTCTCTAAACACATCTTTTTCTTCCCCAAAAACCAGAGCAGGAACTTGGGAAAACCCCTTACAGACCAAAAAAGGTCTTCCAGAAATATCCACGATACTCTCTACCAAAGCTTCGTCCATGGGAACCTTGGCCTGACCTACCCTAAGTATCCCTTTTCTATCTTGCCAGGCCTTATCCAAACAACTTCCCAGAGATAAGCCAATATCTTCTATGGTGTGATGTGCATCCACTTCTAAATCACCCTGGGCTTCTACCTTTAAATCCCACGAAGCCCAAAAAGCCAGAAGTTCCAGCATGTGGTCCAAATAGCCAAGTCCGGTACTAACTCTTATCTCTCTTTGTCCATCAAGGTTTAAAAAAACCTTTACCCTGGTTTCCTTGGTATTACGCTCAAAACTTGCCTGACGCATTAGTTTTCTCCTGCTTTGCTAGGTAAGTCTTCTTTGGCTCGCTTTTCTTTTTTACCAAAGAAATAAGCAATCCATACTCCCAGTTCATATAAGATAATCAAAGGCCCTGCCATTAGTATTTGAGTCACTACATCAGGAGGAGTCAAAATAGCAGCAACTACAAAAGCAATTAAAATGGCATATTTCCTCTTCTTTCTAAGCCCACTACTGGTGACCATACCCAATCTAGCCAAAAAGAAAATAAATAGAGGTAGTTCAAAAATAAGGCCAAAGGCAAAAAGCAGTTTTACACAAAAACTAAAATACTCCCGCAAGGTAGGCATGGGACGAATGAGTTCAGTGGCAAAGCCCATAAAAAACTGAAATCCAAAAGGAAATACTATAAAATACCCAAAAAGAGCCCCTATGATAAAAAAGATACCAGAAAAAAAGGCTATAGGTAAAAGATATCTACGCTCATTTTCATAAAGTCCAGGAGCTATAAATTGCCATAGTTGATAAAAAATATAAGGAGAAACAGCAAAAATACCTGTGACCAGAGACACTTTAAGATAAGTAAAAAAGGCTTCTGGAAGAGAAGTAAAAATCAAAGTACTATTGGGCGGGAGAACTCTTACCAAGGGTTGCATTAAAAGATTAAAAACTTCTTTAGAAAAGGCATAACTACCTAAAAATCCCACCACAATGGCAATAATGCAACGAACTAACCTTTGCCTTAGTTCTTCTAAATGTTCAGTAAAGGTCATTTCTGTTCCTTCAGAAGAAGGAACCTCTTGTTCTGCCCGGGCGTCTTGTCCCTCGTTTTTTAATTCTTCACTCATTTAGGCTTTTGACTCCTCTTCATTTGAGCTGTTAGATTTAGAACTCTCTTTTTGCTCTGTATCTTGCTTTTGTTTGCTCTCCAACTCTTTTTTGGCCTCTTCAGCTGCCTTTTTTTCTTCTTCTTTTTCTATTTCCTGCTCAATTGTTCTTTTTACATCTGTAGAGACCTTTTTGAACTCAGCCATAGCCTTGCCCAAGGTCCTGGCAATTTCAGGCAATTTAGAAGGACCAATGACAATTAAAGCAACTACTAGAATGACTAAAAGCTCAGTTGAACCTATTCCAAACATTTAGGCCACCTTATTACTCCCATTCAATGGTGCTAGGAGGTTTAGAAGAAATATCAAAGACTACCCTATTTACGCCCTTAACTTCATTAATAATCCTATTGGAAATACGTGCCAATAATTCTGAAGGAAGTCTAGACCAATCTGCAGTCATGGCATCTATACTATCTACAACCCGTAAAGCCACTACATGCTCATAGGTCCTCTCATCACCCATGACACCCACGGTTTTTAAAGGTAGTAAAACAGCAAAACCCTGCCATACCTTTCTGTACCAATCAGCTTCTAAAAGTTCATTTTGTACGATTTTATCTGCCTGCCTTAAAATCTCTAAACGTTCTGGAGTAATCTCTCCCACAATCCTTATAGCCAAACCAGGACCAGGAAAAGGATGCCGCCAGATGATAAAATCAGGTAATCCCAGCTCTATACCCACCTTTCTCACTTCATCTTTAAATAATTCCCTTAAAGGCTCTATGAGCTTTAAGTCCATTTTCTCTGGCAGTCCACCCACATTGTGATGGCTTTTAATTACAGCAGAAGGACCTTTATAGGAGATACTTTCTATAACATCTGGATAAAGGGTGCCCTGAGCTAACCACTTTACACCTTCTATTTTTTTAGCTTCTTGCTCAAAAACTTCTATAAAAGTATGGCCAATAATTTTTCTTTTTTCCTCTGGATCAGTAACACCTTTTAAACGATTTAAAAACAAATCCTGTGCTTGAACATAATGTAAGTTTAAATCAAAGTGCTTTCTAAGATAAGATACAACTTCTTCACCTTCATTTAAACGTAAAAGTCCATTATCTACAAAAATACAATGCAATTTATGACCCAAAGCTTTGTTGAGCAAAACAGCTACTACAGTGGAATCAACTCCTCCACTTAAAGCACAAACTACTTTATCTTCTCCCACCTGGACTTTTACTTCTTCCAAAACATTATCAATAAAAGAACTCATTGACCAGGAAGGTTCAAGCCTGGCAATTTGAAACAGAAAATTGGCAATAATTTGTTTACCAAAATCCGTATGCACCACTTCTGGATGAAACTGTAAGGCATAAATATTTTTTTCTCGAGCCCCAATAACAGCAAACTCTATGCTCTCAGTTTTGGCCAGTACTTCAAAGCCTTGAGGAATTTCTAAAACCGTATCTCCATGGGACATCCAAACTGTAAATTCTTTATGTTCAGGCCAAATACCCTCCCATAAAGGAGAAGAAGTCAAAAGTTCTAAAGAACTCCTACCATATTCTCTTACCTTTGCAGGCTCTACCTTACCACCTAAAAGATAGCTTATTAACTGCATTCCATAGCAAATTCCCAGAATAGGCAACCCCAAGTCAAATATGGCAGGGTCTATTTTGGGACTATTTTCCTGAACAACACTGGCAGGCCCTCCAGACAAAATAATAGCCTGGGGATTTATGGCTTTTATCTCCTCCAAACTAATATTACATGGATGTATTTCTGAATACACCCCTTCTTCTCGTACCCTTCTAGCTATTAATTGAGTATATTGAGAGCCAAAATCTAAAATAAGGACTTTATCTCCTGTAAACATAAAAAACCTCTAATAATTTTCTATTCTATAATTGGGAGCTTCTTTGGTAATAATTACATCGTGCACATGGCTTTCTTTTAAGCCAGAATTTGTTATTTGTACCATTCTACTCTTAGTCTGCAATTCTTTAATATTTTTACATCCCAGATATCCCATACCAGAACGAAGACCACCAACCAGTTGATAAATTGTTTCACTTACAGGTCCTTTAAAAGGAACTCTACCTACAATTCCCTCTGGAACAAGCTTATGTGAACTATCCTGAAAATAACGATCTGAACTACCAGCTTTCATAGCATCTATAGAGCCCATACCTCTATAAATTTTATATGTCCTTCCCTGATATAGTACAGTTTCTCCAGGGCTTTCTTCTGTACCAGCAAGCATACTACCCATCATTACTGAATCGGCCCCTACTGCAATGGCTTTTACAATATCCCCTGAAAATTTAATTCCACCGTCAGCAATAAGACATTTATCCTTTTCTCTACAAGCTTTTACTGCTTCCATAATAGCTATAATCTGTGGAACTCCTACTCCGGTAACCACTCTAGTAGTACAAATAGAACCAGGCCCAATTCCCACTTTTACTGCATCAGCTCCAGCTTCAATTAAGGCTTTAGCACCTTCATAGGTGGCAATATTACCAGCTACAATCTGGCAATGAGGAAAAGCACTCCTAATGCTTCTTACTGTATCCAGTACATTTTTGGAATGCCCATGAGCTGAATCCACCACAATAAAGTCAACTCCTGCTCTAAGTAAAGCCTCTACCCTTTCTTCTCTATCTTTACCCACTCCTACGGCTGCTCCCACTCTAAGCCTACCAAAAACATCTTTACAGGCATTGGGATACTTTCTTACCTTTTCAATATCTTTTATAGTAATCAATCCCTTTAATTTATTATCTTTATCCACTACTAATAATTTTTCTACTTTTTTCTTCTGCAATATCTTTTTAGCATCTTCCAAAGTGGTTCCCACTGGAACAGTAATTAAATTTTCTTTGGTCATTACCTCTTTTACTTTGGTGCGCAAATCTTCTACAAAACGAACATCCCTATTGGTAACAATCCCCTTTAAGGTATCTCCTTCTACAACAGGAAGTCCAGAAATTCTGTATTCAGACATTAATTCCAGGACATAGGCCACACTATCTTCAGGACTAACAGTCACAGGGTCTAAAATCATCCCACTTTCTGACTTCTTTACTTTTTCAACTTCCAGCCTCTGACGCTCAATGGTCATGTTTTTATGAATAACTCCAACTCCTCCAGCTCTAGCCATGGAAATAGCCATTCTGGCCTCAGTTACTGTATCCATAGCTGCGCTTAAAAGAGGAATATTAAGCTCTATCTCAGGAGTAAGCCTAGTCTTTAACTCAACCTGATCTGGCAAAACCTCAGAATAAGCAGGCAAAAGTAAAACATCATCAAAAGTTAAGGCTGTGCCCACTATTTTCTCCATATTACCTCCTAAAAATTATAAGCCCAGATAAGCCTTCTTTACATCTTCATTGGTTAATAAATTGGCAGCACTATCTTCCATTACAATCCGCCCATTTTCCATCACATACCCTTTATGAGCAATTTTTAAAGCCTGGTGGGCATTTTGCTCTACCAGGAAAATGGTCGTTCCCTGTTTATTAATCTTTTCAATAATTTTAAATATTTGTTTAATCACCAGAGGAGCTAAACCCAAAGAAGGTTCATCCAAAAGAAGCACTTTTGGCCTTGCCATAAGTGCCCTGGAAATGGCCAGCATTTGCTGCTCTCCACCACTTAAAGTCCCACCCAATTGATTTTTTCTCTCTGCCAAAATGGGAAAAAGGTCAAAAATATAATCCAAATCTCTTTTTATCTCTGCTTTATCCTTACGCAAATAAGCTCCCATATCCAAGTTTTCCATTACTGTCATGCGTGGGAAAATAAGCCTTCCCTCTGGGACTTGGATAATACCTTTGGCCACAATCTGATCAGGAGACAGCTTGTGAATAGGCTCTCCTTGAAACCAGATTTCTCCCTTTTTAGCAGGAACAATACCACAAATAGACATAAGAGTAGTGGTTTTACCTGCTCCATTAGCTCCAATTAAGGTTACAATTTCTCCCTCTTGTACAGATAAAGACACCTCGTGTAAGGCCTGAATTTTTCCGTAAAAAGTGCAAACACCTTTAAGCTCAAGCATCATGATCCTCACCTAAATAAGCTTTTATCACTCTTTCATCTTCTTTAATCTCTTGAGGAGTTCCCTTTGCCAAAAGCCTACCGTACTCCATCACATAAACCACATCTGAGATATTCATTACCAGTTTCATATCATGTTCAATCAGCAAAATAGCTATCTTTTCTTGGTCACGAATCTGCTCAATCAATCCTTCTAGTTCTTTTGTCTCCTGAGGATTCATCCCTGCTGCAGGTTCATCTAAGAGTAACAAACTGGGTTCTGAGGCTAGCGCTCTGGCAATTTCCAATCTTCGTTGTGCACCATAAGGCAAGTTGGAAGCCAATTCATTAACAAACTTTTCCAAACGCATTTTTTTCAAAATCTCATAACTAACTTCTATAGTCTCTTTTTCTTCCTCTTTAGTTCGCCTGTCCCGAAAAAGTGCTCCAAAAATCCAGGATTTTGTCCTGGTGTGTCTTCCAATCATAACATTTTCTAAAACGGTCATATTGGGGAAAAGCCTTATATTTTGAAAAGTCCTGGCCAACCCCAGTTCTGTAACTTTATTGGGTTTATAACCATTAATCCTTCTTTTTTTACCCTTACGATCTAAAACGAAAATGTCCCCCTCTGTAGGTTCATAAATACCTGTAACACAATTAAAAAAAGTGGTCTTTCCCGCACCATTAGGACCAATCAAGGCTACAATTTGCTCAGGATAAATTTCCAAATCCACATGGTCCAAAGCTCTTAACCCGCCAAAATCCTTACATAATTCTCTTACTTCTAAGATTGCTTCAGCCATAACTTCCTTTCTACCTCTCCTTTAATTCATAAACATACTTGCGCCTAACACTGGGAATAAGTCCTTGAGGTCTAAATACCATCACCAAAACCATGGCCGCTCCAAAAAGAAGCATTCTATATTCAGAAAAGGCCCGTAAATACTCAGGCAATAAAATCATCAAAAAGGCAGCCAAAATAACTCCTACAATGGAGCCCATACCTCCTAAAACAACTATAGAAAGAATAATGGCAGACTCTAAAAAAGTAAAACTAGCAGGGTTAATAAAAGTGGTTTTGGCAGCAAAAATTACTCCTGCAAAACCAGCCCAGGTAGCTCCCAGAGCAAAGGCTGCCAGTTTGGTTTTCATTCTATCTATGCCCATGGCCTCACAGGCTACCTCATCTTCCCTTAAGGCTAGCCAGGCCCTACCCAAACGAGAATTTTGTAGCCTATTTACCACAAAAATGGTTATAATAGTCATCAAAATCATCAAATAGTAAATATAAATAGTGGCTTCTTCTACTCCCAATTTCATACCAAAAAAACCAGGCCTGGGAATATTGGCAATACCACTAGGCCCAAAGGAAAATTCATTCCAATTTTCCAGGATTAACCTGATAATCTCACCAAACCCCAAAGTAACAATAGCCAGGTAGTCTCCTCTAAGCCTTAACACTGGAATACCCAAAAGAATACCAAAAATAGCAGCTAAAAGCCCGCCTATAGGTAATACCGTCCAGAATCCTAAATGATAGTGATAATTTAAAAGGGCATAGGCATAAGCACCCACAGCATAAAAGGCTACATATCCCAAATCCAAAAGCCCAGCTATACCCACTACAATATTTAACCCCAAACCCAGCATTACGTAAATAAGAGCTGAAATCATAATATTAGTTTGATAAGTAGAAACTATCCAGGGAAAAGCTAACATAAAAAGGAAAATAAAGGAATAAATAGGTCTATTATATTTAGGAGTAGAAATAATCTTCTGGACAATAGTTATTGTTTGTTCTCCACTCTCTTCTTTTTTACTTCCCTCTTCTTTTTTCTTAATTAAAAATCTCCAGATAAAAGAAAGAAAAAAAGAGGCTAAACCAACATACAAAAGATTTAGCCATCTCCACTGTACAGTTTTTTCTATTGTATCAACTCTAATTACCATAATAGGAAAAGTTAAAAACATGAACCAAAAGGAAACCTGTAAAGACTTAATTATCTTTCTCATCGCTCATCTATCCTTAAACTTTCTGAGTATTGGTTCTGCCTAAAATACCTGCAGGCCTAAAAATAAGAATTATCACCAAAAGACAAAAGGCAAATACATCTTCATAATCACTGGAAACATAACCTGTAGCAAAACTTTCTGTCCAGCCCAAAACCAAACCACCCAACACAGCTCCCGGAATAGAACCAATTCCACCCAAAACAGCAGCAGTAAAAGCTTTAATACCGGCAATAAATCCTATATAAAAATTTATTTGTCCTATATGGGAAGCGATAAGTACACCACCTAAGGCAGCTAAAGCTGAACCAATAATAAAGGTAACTGAAATGACTCTATCCACATTAACGCCACACAATAGAGCCATTTTTCTATCTTGAGCAGTAGCTCGCATGGCTTTTCCAATCTTAGTAAACTTAATAAAAAGGCTTAGAATAACCATAGCAATAGCCGTTACTACAATGATTACCAATTCTGAGGACCCCATAATATGGGCCACAGGCTCCATAAATTCAAATTCTGGAATCAAACTGGGGAAAGGAACAAAGTCAGAAGTTTGGGCTAGCAAAACATAATTTTGTAAAAATATGGACATACCTATAGCACTAATCAAAGGAGAAAGCCTTGGGGCATTACGTAATGGCTTATAGGCAATCTTTTCCACTGTATAACCATACGCTGCAGAATAAAACATGGAGATGATAATAGCCAGAATTAAAATAGAAATTAGATTAAGCCCCAATAAAGAACATACTCCAGCTACAATAAGAGCTGTAAAAGCTCCTATCATATAAATTTCACCATGGGCAAAGTTAATGAGTTCGATAATTCCATAGACCATGGTATAACCAAGCGCAATCAAAGCATAAATACTTCCTCGAGTTAAGCCGCCAAAAAATAACTCCAAAAAATAATCCATGGTAATCTGCCTCTTTACAAAAGGATTTTCTGAAAATCCAAAGGGTAGGCGTTAATTCACACCTACCCTTTAGATTAAAGAATTAAATAACACTTTAACTTATTTGGATAATTCTACAAACTTGCCATTTTGAACTTGATAAACAGAAAAACCTACGCCTTCAGCATCACCTTTTTCATCAAATCTAATTTTACCCAAAGGAGTTTCTACATATTCAGTTCTCAAAACCTTTACAATATCTTCATATTTGGTGGAGCCAGCTTTTTCAATGGCGTTTAACATACATTGAGCTGCAGCATAAGCATTAAAGAAAAAGACTCCAGGAGCAGTGCCATAAGCCTTTCTATGCTCTTCTTCAGCCTGTTTGTACAAAGGATTAGCAGAAACATCTTTAGGACCAGTAGCATATACACCCTCAGCGTACTTACCAGCTACTTTAATAAAGGTATCATCCTTTACTCCATCATCAGAGACAAAAGGAATTTTCATTCTTTTCTTACGCATGGTAGTTACAATTTTAGAAGCTTCGGGATGATAACCACCAAAAACAACCACCTCTGCACCAGATTGTTTAACCTTTTGCACTACCGCAGAATAGTCCACAGCACCAGGGGTAACTCCTTCAAAGAGAACCACTTTAGCGCCACCCATCTCTTCAATAAATTGTTTTACATAAGTGGCATAGCCCTTTCCATAATCACCTTTGTCATGGATAATAGCCACTTTTTTTAATTTAAGGTTCTCAATAATAAACTCAGCAGCTAATTTCCCCTGAGCATCATCAGAGGCAATGGTTCTAAAAAAGTTGGGATAATCACCACTTTGAGTTAAAGGAGGATTAGTAGCAGAGGGTGACATGACAACTATCTTGGCTTCCTTATAAATAGGCAAAGCCGCTTTTGTAGCGCCACTACAAATATGTCCTAAAACCACTACTGCTCCATCAGAAACCATTTTAGTGGCAACATTAGTGGCCAACTCAGGCTTACACTGGTCATCCCCCTTAATTACTTCAATTTGCTTACCCAAAAGTCCACCCTTAGCATTATACTTTTGCACTACCAGTTCAGCTGCATTTACTGAAGGAAGACCATAGGAAGCCAGATCGCCAGAATGAGCTCCAGCTACTCCAAATTTTAAGGTCTCTGCAGCCCAAAGCATGGATACACTTAAAAATACGCTTACACATACTAAAGACAATACTTTCCACAATTTACCCATAACACCCCTCCTTCATGGTTTACCCAGTTTAGATTTTTAAGACGATAGCTAAGCTTCTTAACCTTAAAGCTTTTTCCCTGTCAATTAGAAATGCCATCCAAAAGCTTAGCTGCCTCTTTTTTTACTTCTTCCTCAGCCTCTTTGCTACTCAAAACCCTTTCCAAGTAAATCTTGGCCTTCCTGGGGTCATTAAGGAAATTCCTGTAAATCACACCTAAATTATAATTAACAATATAATTTGTAGGCTCCAAATTAGTTACCTGCTCATAATAATTGACTGCTTTCGTATAATCTTTCTTTTGGAAATAACAAAATCCCATTTGACTTAAAGCCATTTTATCCTCTGGAGCTATCTCTAAAACCTTAGTCCAAAAAGTTATAGCTCTATCCCAGCTTTTAAGTTCCATAAATACAAGGGCTAGTTTTCTTAAGGATTCTATATCCTTAGGATTTTTACTGACCTTTTGCATCAGAGCAACAACCATACCCATAGGACTGTTTTGCATACTTTCATCTACAGTCTTTACGGTCAAGCTAGGATTAGCTATTCTATAAGCTAAAGAAGCTCCAAAAATAACAATAAAACTTGCTAAAATAATTATTAAAGTTTGCTTTTTTATAAACATTATTCTTCCTCTTTAATCATTTTTAATTCAAACAGTCTATTTTCTATATTCTTATGTTTTCTAAAAAGAAATAGTAAATACCCACTTATACCTATCCAAACCACAATATTAGCTAAAAAAATATATTTCATCTTTTACTCCTTTATAAGTTCTAAAAAGAGACCATCTAGTTTATTTTTTAACTTTAACTGCTTATAACGAAAAGAAAACAAAAAAATCCAAAGAAAGAAAAAAGTAAACAGACTAAAGAGCAAAGTAAAAAACATTTCCTCAGGAAGACCACCTTCCCTAGAAGCAAACACAGCAGGGTGAATACTTCTAAAGATTCTAGCAGAAAAAAAGACCAGAGGTACATCTAAAAAAGCAACTACACCTAACACAGCAGATAGTTTTCTTTTTCTAACCAGAGGTAAATCTAAAGTTTGGAGTAACAAATAAGCTGAATAGAGAAACCACATTACTAAAGTAGTGGTAAGCCTGGGGTCCCAGGTCCACCAAACACCCCAACTAGCCTTGGCCCAAATAGAGCCACTTACCAGAGCCAGTCCGGAAAAAAGCACTCCAATTTCTGCACTGGCCACACTAAGCAAACTATATTTTTCTTTTGCTTTAAACAAAAACAGTAAAGAAAAGCAAAAAACTAGAAAAAAACTAAACATTCCCCACCAGGCAAAGGGTAAGTGCAAGTAAAATATTTTTTGTACTATACCTAGAGTTGCTTCCACTGGAGCATAAAACCAAATCATCCACTGATTTATTATTAAAGAAAATAGGAATATAACAACTAATAACCACATATTTATTCTCCACTAAATACAAAGGGAAATAAAATATATCCACTTCCCAGGTAAATTAAATCAAAAGAAAACACTATTTTCATCCAGGAGGACAAACTAATATTTACTTCTCCCAGAAACCAGCTACCTGTCTTTACACCAGCAAGCACTAAGGGAACCAATAAAGGAAAAATAATTATGGATAAAAAGGACTCTCTTAATTCATGTCCTTGAGACAAAGCTCCCAGTAAAGAACCTACCAGCACTAAACCTAAATCAATAGATAAAAAAATAGCCAGGGCTAAAAAAGAAAACTGAACAACACTTTGCTCTAAAAACACAAAAATGGCTATTGAAAAAATAAGTTGAATAACCAGAGTAACCGTTAAACCACTTAAGGATTTGGCCAACCAGATATTTTGGCTAGCTAAAGGTGAAAGCAATAAGGCATCTTGCATTTTACTTTCTTCTTCTAAAAAATAAATAAAATTAAAAATCAAAATCAAAGCAAAAACAGTAGATATCCAGAAGATGGAAGCTGCTTGATTAGGAGTTATTCTCTCACCTATTGGTTTGGCTAGGCTAAAAATAAATATCAATAATAATCCCAATAAAATAGCCTGGACAAAAACACTGCTCCTTCCAAAGATAAGCTGGCAATCTTTTTTAACCAGAGCCCAAAAAGACAAATCAATGCTCCTTTATTTTGAGTTCTTTGTTTTCAATAGAGAGCTCAAAATCATAAGCAGAAAAGTTCTCTAAATGAGAAATCCAAATCACCAATTTTCCCTCTTTTTTAAAAAAGGTAATTTTTTCTCTCAATTTTGCTTGAAATTCTTTATCTAGACCTGTTTCTGGTTCATCCAACAAAATAACCTCTGGTTTACATAGAAACAATCTGGCTAAATTTAAACGTTGCTTCATACCCCGGGAAAAATTCTTTACCTTTTCTCGCGCAAAAAACTTAAGTCCAACTTCCTCCAGATAAGTCAATAAAGCTTGTTTACTAAGTTTTAGACCATAAATTGTAGCGAAAAAATCCAGATTTTCTTCTGCTGTCAAATAGGAATATAAAAAAGGCTGATGGGCCAAATAACCTACTTTATATTTGGGAGTAGAAGATATTACCTTCCCTTCTGTAGGCTTTAAAATACCTGCTATAATTTTAAGCAAAGTAGACTTTCCACTGCCATTAGCACCTCTTAGCATATAAATCTTACCTGGAAACAACTCTAGAGAAACATTCTTGAAAATTAAACGCTCTCCAAAAAAATGCGTAATATTGTTAAGCTCTAGCAACATAATTTATATTTTTTGCTTCCTAAATACAGCCAAAAGCCCAAATAAAGATAAAATACTTCCTCCAATCCATACCCAGTTAATAGCTGGATTTAGACTTACCTTAATACTTACATTTTTATCTTCATCAAAACCCAGTAAACTAATATACACTTCCTGACCTAAAGAAGGATAAGTATCCACTTCTACAAAAGGCTGTTCAAAATGAGCATATAGTCTTTTTTGAGGCAGCAATTCTCCTAAATATTTCTTCTGTTTATAAAGTTTAAATTTGGCCTCAAAAATCTTTATCCCTGGCTCTTCTTTTTGCACTAAATCCTCATAATGCAGTTCATAATTACTAAATGCCACCTTTTTTTGGGGAGATAAAATTAATTCTTTCTCCTGTTTAAAAGGTCCAGATAAAGCTACACCTATTACTAAAATAGCCAGTCCTAAATGCAAACCATAAACTCCCAAAAAAGAAATATTTTTATAAAGCTTTTCTTTAAATAAGCTAAACAAAACTGTACCTATTAAGCCAATAGAAACTCCTATAGCCAATAAAGAAAGAAGATTAGCATAACCTAAAAAGTAAAATAAACCAATAGAGCCCAAGGCTAAAAGCATAGCAACAAAAGATAAAGTTTTACTTTTTAAACTTCCTTGCCAGTTAATTAAAAAGCAAAAGAAAAGGACGATACTAATTAAGACAAATAAAGGCAAACAAACCTTATTATAAAATTTTGCATCCAATCCAATGGGGCTACTGGACCAAAGTTTAGAAATAACAGGCCACATAGTTCCCATAATAATAATTATTCCTATAAATATAAGTATCCAGGAAGTAATAAATAAAAGTCCAGACTTGGACCACACTTCATCTAGAGATTTAGAAGAAACTTTAACAAACAGATTTAAAATAACTATTCCTAAGTAAACCATCATAAAAACCACTAAAGGAGTGCCCACTCCTGTACTGCCAAAGGCATGCAAAGATTCCACTACATTACTTCTAACCAAAAAAGTGACAAAAATACAGCTAAGAAAACTTAAATGTATCAGGGCATAACTGGTTTTATATAAGGTCTTCTTCCTTCTACTAATAAGAGATAAGTGTAGATAGGCAGTGGCAAAAAGCCAGGGAATAAGAGAAGCATTCTCAACAGGGTCCCAGGCCCAATACCCTCCCCAGCCCAACTCCATATAAGACCACCAACCACCCAGCAAAATACCAATGGTCAAAAAGACCCAGGCTAAAACAGTTAAATTACGAATAGGCCTGAACCAGTCTTTATACCTCCCCTCCAACCAAAAGACCAAGGCCAGACAGGCAGGTAAAGTAAACCCTGCATAACCTAAAAAAAGCAAAGGAGGATGAAAAATCATTCCCACATTTTGCAAGAGTGGATTTAGACCTCTTCCTTCTACAGGAGCAGGATCCAATTTTAAAAAAGGATTACTAGGACCAGTTAACATCAAAAGAAAAAAAGCTTCAATCAAAAAGTAAAATACCCAGAATAAAATCTTTTCTCGATCCCTTAAATTTTCTCTATAGGTGGGAGTAAAAATAAAGAAAACTCCCAGTAAAGCAATACACAATAACCAAAACAAAAAAGAGCCATCTTGCCCAGCCCAAAAAGCACTGAGTCTATAAAAAAGCGGTAAAAAGCTATCCGTATAATCATGGACATAAGAAAAAGAAAAGTCTTTTACTGCCAAGGCATAAAATAAAATAAATGAGGATAATAATACAGTAGCTGTAATTAGTTTTTGACATAATTCTAGATAACTTAACTTTATTTCTTCACCTTGATTAACAAGCAAAAAATATATACTTATACCTCCTCCAAGTATTCCTATCAATAAAGATAGAAGTAAAGAAAAAAAAGCTACATAATGCATAAAATATCTCCTTACTTAATTAAACAAGTGAAATAGTCAAAAACAGACTTATAAGCTTAATTATTCTTCTTTTTATATTTAGAAGGACACTTGGTCATAATCAAAGTGGCATCAAAAATATTACTTTGATGATTCATTTTTCCTTCTACTATCACTTCCACTCCTGGCTTAAAGGTATCAGGTAAGGCCCCTTGATAATAAACAGGAATAACTTTTTCCTTATTTTCCTTATCTGCCAGTAAAAAGTTTACTTCCAACTTACTCTTAGACTGCTTAAAATCCTTTGCCTCTACCAGGCCAAAGAGCCTGGCCTGGTCAATCTTATCCAATCCCATGGCCACGGCTTCAGACACTTTTAAAAAATAGACCTTATCTTCTTTTAAAGCACTTACTCCCAGATAAATAATTGCACCTAAAATCAGCAAAAAAGCCAAAATATAATTCTTTTTCATTCTTATTCCCTTGTTCCAATAATTTTTTTTCTTCTCTCTCTAGCTAGCTCTCGCATATCTATCACTTCATCTGTTTCGTCAATGATTTCTTTACCCAAAATCTCTTCCAGCACATCTTCCAGGGTAACTAAGCCGGCCACTCCGCCATACTCATCCAAAACAATAAAAAGATGAGTCCTGGTTTCCAAAAGTTTCACCAGCAGCCTATCCAAAGTTACACTTTCAGGTATGAACTGCACAGGTTTCATAATTTTATCCAGGGTCAAATTATGTTTATCACTAGCCAAAGAAGAAAGAAGATCCCTTCTTAAAACAATACCAACAATATCTTCAGGATCCTTATCATACACAGGTATTCTACTATGTGGAATAATTTTTTTCTTTTCAAAAGCTTCCTGCACAGTTATATTTACGGGTAAAGTAAACATAACTGTACGCGGAGTCATAATATCACTCACTCTTTTTTTATCTAAGTTTAAAATATTTTGAATAGAAGTTTCTTCATAAGGTTTTATAATTCCAGACCTTCTACCTAAGTTTAAAATTGCGATTAAATCATCCTCTGTAGCTTTATATTTATCTTTATTCTTTTCAATAAAATATACAAAAATATTGAACAATTTAATGATAGGTTTAAACACAACAATAAGACCATAAAGAGGATATACTATATAAGGAATAATCTTATCATTATATACTACACCTACTGTTTTGGGAATAATTTCAGAGAAGACTAAAATTACAAAGGTAAAAACCAGGGAAAATAAAAAAATACTCCCTTCTCCAAATACTTCTACAGCAGCAGCACCTGCAATAGCAGCACCCGCAGTATGGGCAATGGTATTTAGAGTCAAAATGGCACTAATAGGCTCTTCTATATTAGCTCGAAGGTCTTCTAAAATCCTGCCTGCTCTCTTGCTTCTATCCTTTAATTTCTCCACAGCTCCCCAAGAAATGGAATAAAGGGCAGCTTCAGCCACAGAGCAGAGAGCAGAAACAAAGACAGCCAAAAAGAAAGCTAAAATTAAGTGTAGCATGGGAGAAAGAAATTAGCTTAAAACCATTAGAAGAGCAAGTTTCTCCTCTGGACCCAATTTACCTTTTAACCTTATTTTATTCTAACTTCCTGGTTTGAAAATATTTAGCCAACCTACTGGCTTCCTTTTCCTGGGCTTCCCAATTACCAAAGCCCAAACCTTTGGCAATAAGACTGGTCATCTCCCTTCTCATCTGAGCACTTACTTTGCCTGCGGGTTTGCGGGCCCAGGGTGTGCCTGGCAAAGGAATAAAGGTATGGGCATGCACCTTACCTCCCAGTTCCACAATTTGACGCATCAACAAAATGCTTTTTTGTTCATCTTCCCAGGATTCTTGAGGTAGGCCAAAAATAAAATCCACCACTGGTAAAAAGTTAAATTTTCTAGCCAGCTTAACTGCCTCTAACACATCTCCAGCCGTGTGCTTTCTACCACTTAATTCCAGGATTTTATCACTTCCAGATTGAGCCCCAATCACCAGATTTTGATTGTCCACCCATCTGGAAAGCACCTTTAAACTCTTGACACTAACCTGCTCAGGCCTGACTTCAGAAGGAAAAGAACCAAAAAAAATTCTACCCTGAGGAGCTATTTCTTTTACTTTAGCCAGTAATTCTTCAATTGCTTCCAGATTAACTTCCTTTCCGTCCTTAGAGCCATAAGCTAAAGCATTGGGAGTAATAAATCTAAAATCCAATAATTTTTTTTGCTTAAAAAATCTTACCCACTCTAAAAGGACTTCTAAAGACCTGTGTCTTACCTTTGGACCAAAAATATAAGAAGTCTGACAATACTTACAGGCAAAAGGACAACCCCTGGTAATTTCCAGAGGACCAAAGCGTTTTAATTGTTTACTAAAGGGTAAATAAGAATTAAAATCTATCAGTTCCTTTTTGTTTTTTACCAATCTTCCTTTTTGTTTAAAGGCTATACCAGGAATATCTTTTAGCTCTTTATCTTCTATAAAATTTTTAATAAAAAGAGGAAAACTTTTTTCTCCCTCACCCAAAAAAACATAATCAAATCCTAAATCTAAAGTACCTTTATAATCTCCTGTGGGATGAGGTCCACCAGCAAGAAAAAGTGCAGAGGGAAACTTTTTCTTTAAATAATCTATTATACTTTTTACGGTTAAAAGATTAAAAGAGGAAAAAGAGAAACAAAAAATTATTTTTTCTTTTTCTAAAGATAACTCTATCTCTTCTATATTTTTAAAAAAATAAACCTTACACCAGGAAAGTAGCTGAAAAGTTTCCAGTGCTCCTAAAAGAGCATTTACACTATAACGATTTAAATTATTGGACCAGAAAAAAAGAGAAACTTCAGACATAGAAAAGAAAGCCAGGAAGAAAATCTTCCTGGCTTAAAGGACAACTGTATTCTCAAAAGCTTTTTGCAAAGCAGCAAAATTTTTAGGTCCCAACTTAGCCCCAAACCTTTCCATTAAAACTTCTTCCATATCTGCAGGAGAAAGTAAGTTGGTAGCCTTAAGCAAAGCTCCCAACATGGTAGTATTAGTAATGGGTACCCCCAAAGTATCTAAGGCAATTTTAAGAGCATCCACTTGGGCTAAACGGGGATAGTTATATTTTTTCTTCACGCTTTCAGCTTGTTCTGGAGTATTAACTACCACCAACCCCTTTTCCTTAAGCCCGGCATCTACTTTAACCACATCCAATAAAGTAGGATCCAGCACCAAAACCACATCTGGTTCGTAAATCTTCTCTCTAATCTTTATGGGCTCATCTGAAACCCTGACAAAAGCTTCTACAGGAGCACCTCTTCTTTCTGGGCCAAAACTGGGAAATGCTTGAGCATATTTGCCTTTATCAATGGCAGCCTTGGCCAAAAGCTCAGCTGAAGTTACTCCTCCTTGCCCACCTCGTCCATGAATTCTAATCTCCAACATCATTTCTACTCCTAAATTTTCTGCCTAAAATTTAAAGATTGTTTCAAGGTTTCTTGATCCATATACTTGACTTCCGCTCCCAGGGGAATACCCTGGGCTAACCTGCTTAAAATTAAATGAGAAAAGTCTCTGCTGACCATATTTTTTATGTAAGAGGCTGTATTTTCAGCTTCAACGGTGGCTCCCAAAGCCAGAATCAATTCTTTTAACTCAGGATCAGCCAGTCGTTTGCGTAAGCCTTCTAGATTTATGCCCTTTAACTCCTTATCTTCTAAAGGATTATAAAGACCACCCAAAATAAAATACTTTCCCCTATAAAAACCAGCCTCTTCTAAAACTAAATAGGAATCTAAATCTGCTACTACACAAAGTAAACTAGCATCCCTACTGGGATCTCTACAAATAGAGCACTCCTCTTCCTCGCTTAACAATCCACAATGAACACAAGGTTTTAGTTTTTCTCTAAAAGTAAGAATAATTTTGCCAATATTTTGCACCTTTTCTTCTGGCCAGGTTAAGATTTCCATAACCATCCGTAAGGCGCTCTTAGGGCCAATCCCGGGAAAACCAGTAAAGACCTTCCAAAGCTCTTGTAAAGGAGCAGGTAAATGTTTAAGCATTGCTAAAACAATCCCGGGATATTCAGTCCCCCAGTAAGCTGGGACATTTCACTCTGAACCATTTCCTTGGCCTTTTTCAAACCATCATTAACCGCTGCCAGGACTAAATCTTCCAGCATCTGTACATCATTGGGATCTACTACTGTGGGATCAATTTTAATTTCTAAAACTTCCTGCCCCCCACTTACCTTTACCTGGACCATACCTCCGCCAGCTGAGGCCTCTACCACCTTATTCTTTAATTCTTCCTGCATTTGAAGCATTTTTTTCTGTAACATCTGAGCTTGACGTATTAAATCGTTCATTTACTTCCTCCATTTAATTTTCTTATTTCCACTATTCTAGCATCAAATTCTTCTAAAATTTTGTGGACCAAGGGATGAGACTTTACCTTTTCTCGAAAATTTTTTTCTGTATTATTTTCTCTACTCTCTATTTGTCTATCTATAGTTCTATTATTTATTTCATTTTTTTTTTCTGCTTCAACTTCTAAGGATAAGTTTTCTTCCCTAACAGGTACAAGTTTGGGCAAATACGCCAAATTAAAAAATACCAGCTCTAAAGAAAGAATGGGATCTGTCCCTTTTAAAATATTTTTTGCCTCCTCTAAAACCATCTGCCAGCTTAAATGTATCCTGCTTTCTCCAAAAGCTTGAGCTACTTTTAACCAGAACTCCAGAGATTCTCCCTTCCATGAAACAAGAGAACTAGCTTTTTTACCTAACTGAGAAAGAAGAAATAAATTACGCCAGTAATTAATAAACTCTTTTAAAAAAAAGGAAAGGTCCAGGCCACTTTCTCTAATTTCTTCACTTATATTATGCAACCTTTCTAAATCACTGTTAAAAATACTTTTAAATATCTGTTCAAAAAGTTCTTCTCCAGCCAGGCCTAAGAGCATTCTTACATCCTTGGCTTGAAGAATATTTTCAGAAAAAACCAACACCTGGCCCAAAAGAGACATGGCATCACGAATAGAGCCATTTCCCTTTTTAGCAATAAGTTCTACAGCTTCTGGCTCAAACTCTATCTGTTCTTTTTTTAAAACATTTTTTAAATGCTCTTCAATTTCTTTTTGAGAAATAGATTTGAAAATATAATGCTGGCATCTGCTAACAATAGTGATGGGAAATTTTTCCACTTCTGTAGTAGCAAAAATAAAAATACAGTGTTTAGGTGGTTCTTCTAGAGTTTTTAAAAGAGCATTAAAGGCAGCTTTTGACAACATGTGAGCTTCATCAATAATAATTACTTTATAGCGAGAGTTTAAGGGAGGTAAAAAAACATCTTCCCTTAACTTGCGCACATGGTCTACTCCAGTATGAGAAGCTCCATCTATCTCCAAAACATCAGGAGAAGTGCCTTTGGTGATGGCCATACAACTCGGACACTTATTACAGGGTTCAGGTGTAGGTGCCTTGGTGCAATTAACCACCTTGGCTAAAATTCTAGCCAAGGTGGTTTTACCCACCCCCCTGGTACCGCTAAAAAGATAAGCTGGAGCTACTCTGTCTTCTTGAGCAGCCCTAGAAAGGGCTTTTTTTATAGGGTCTTGTCCAACAACCGCAGCAAAACACTGGGGACGATATTTAGCAGTTAGTTGTTCAGCCATTAGACTTCAAATTTGGTCAGCCAACCAGCGTATTTTAAATTGTCACCCTGCACAATCTTAAAATATTCAGCTTGCAATAACAAGGAAATAGGTCCAGCTTGCCCCTGTCCAATCTGCCTCCTATCCACTTCCCGAATAGGAGTCACTTCTGCCGCAGTTCCACAGAAAAAGGCTTCATCAGCAGCATACAGCTCATCTCTGGTAAAACGCTGCTCTACCACTTCATACCCCATGTCTTTGGCCAGAGTAATTAAAGAATCTCTGGTAATACCAGGTAAAATAGAATCCAAAGGAGGAGTTTTTATCCTACTGTGTTTTACAATAAAAATATTTTCTCCAGTAGCTTCAGCCACATACCCTTCAGGATCCAGCATTAAAGCCTCATCATAACCATCAGCTATGGCTTCTTGTTTGGCCAACACAGAATTGACATAATTACCACACACTTTGGCCTTGGTCATCATAATATTTACATGATGCCTGGTAAAAGAAGAAGTTTTAACTCTAATTCCCTTTTGTAAGGCCTCTTCTCCCAGGTAAGCTCCCCAGGGCCACACAGCGATAATTAAATGGACAGGATTTTTTCCAGGAAACACTCCCATACCACCCTGACCAATAAAGGCCAAAGGACGAATATAACCTTCCTCCAGTTTATTGGCTTTTAGGGTTTCAATAATAGCCTCTTCTACCTCCTTAGGAGAAAAGGGTATTTTCATCTCCACAGCTTTAGCAGAATTAAACAGTCTTTCCACATGTTCTTCCAACCTAAATACAGCTGAACTTCCATCCACGCACTTATAACACCTGATCCCTTCAAATACCCCAACTCCATAGTGCAAGGTATGGGTTAAAACATGCACCTTGGCATCAGCAAAGGGAATTAACTTCCCATCAAACCAGATCTTTTCTGCGCTTATCATAAAGCCTCCATTTATTTAAATTAACTCCTAGCCCTAAAATAAATCTTTAAAGGCACCATTTCCAAATTAAATAATTTTCTCAATCTATTTTCCAGAAACCTTTTATAACTGGGTTTTATTTCCTTAGGTTCATTCACAAAAAAGACAAACTCTGGAGGATTAGTCCCAGTCTGGGTTACATAATAAAATTTAAGCCTTCTTCCTTTTCCCAGAGG
>LDZQ01000384.1_pt1 | contig 39355 bp, 36 predicted proteins | sample 615361 | NCBI WGS metagenome assembly LDZQ01 (sample SAMN03408297, study PRJNA278302) | terrestrial metagenome | isolation source: oil reservoir sample I2 | place: USA: Alaska, North Slope, Ivishak formation | collected 2013 | reverse complement strand
AGGCAAGCGCATCACAGAACGTGAGTGGTTTGTCGGAAGAACTATCTTCCATAGCGGAGAGCTTGGTGGAACAGGTGAGAAAGTTCAAACTATGAAGAAAAGCTCATCCAAACGGGCCCATCCGGGCCCGTTTTGTGTCCATGCCGTTCATACGAAGCTCAACCTCCGTGCGTACTCCGAACCAATCAACTAGGTTATCACCTAATTCGCAGGGAGTGTGCTCGTGTGGAACGGCAAGCCAGGGGTGTTGAACTTTTCAGGTCGGACCCGAAACCTTGGCTGGTGTCGGGTTGTTTTCCCCCATGTTCATGACCATGCTTGCCTTCGCCGGGGGGAACGGCGGCGCACACGAATTCTCTGATTTCCAAGAAGGTCGGTGAGAAGAACAAACCGGAGGCCGACAGGGCCGCAAGCTGTGCGATAGTCTTAGTGCTCATTCTGGGTCTAGCGGCGAGCGTTGTCGGGAGTCTTTTCATAGAGTTTGTTCTGCGATTGACTGGTGCATCCGGCTGAACGCTCAAACTCGCGATGGACTAGGCGAACGTCCTGCTGTTCTTCATCGCGTTCTTGAAGTTCAACAACGTGGTGAACGGCATTCTGACGGGCGAGGGAGACACGAAGAGGGCAATGTTCCAGGTCTCCTATCTCTTCGTCTTCGTTCTTGGGCTCGGCTTGAACGGATTCTGGCTCGAAATACTCTGTGGCAACATCATGGCAAAAGCCATCACGTTCCTGTGGGGTCTATCCGTCACGAACTGTTTGAAGCTGCAGTTCGACTCGAAATTGAAAGAGGCAAAGTCTATCTGAACTTCTGCATCAAGAGGGCAAGAAGGGTGCGACTGAAGAACACGCCGGCCTTCACTTGTGTCAGATCCGTGACGTTGAAGAGATTTTCAAAGTAATGAACGTTCAAAAGTTCGAAAGTGTACAGTTCTTTTTCCCCGTCACCTATATCCTGCTGAGTCGTTAAGGAATCTGCATCCGCGAGTATCTGGCCCAGACCCGCAGAAACGGCCTCAACAGTTTCGTTTCTGATCTCACATCTGAACGCGCCGGGAAAAAATTTCGATTCGACGTAGCAGATCGCCAAAACGAGCTCGGTTGGGACCAACGAAAGGTCGACTTCGTCTGTGAAAAAGCTTGAGCTCACGTGCGACGTTTTTTTCAGCACCACTTTCGAGGACGCTTCGCAGGCTCGCACCAGAAACTGCGCATAAGATTCCAGATCTTCCTCCTTCACAGCAATCGAATATTTCTCACACCAGCTGTAGAAGAAGCCTTTGATCCTCCAGTCGTTCAGCAACAGTGTGTGAACTCTTTCGAGTAGGTTCTGATCGATCCGGTCTATCTGCGGGTCCCACTCGCTCTTAGGTACATGCTCATCAAACGCATCGACTATCGCTGGAGTCGATGTCCCATCGATCGGAAGGCTTTCTTTCAAGATGTCAAGAATTCTTTGATCGTAAATTTCTGCGGCCCGGGTTTCGACGCCTTTTGGAAGATTGCCTGTTTTGAAGTACTCGTAGTAGGCAAGCACCTCATCGTCGTAGCTCGTGTTTTTGGCGATCTGTGACAGTTCTTCTTCATCCAGGTTATAGCCGTATCTGTACGCCAGCACAACGAAGCGAAGATTTTCTTCGTCAAACGACTCTTTCACAGCGACACAGGAAGAGAGAAACACCAGCAACGCGACGATGAGAACGAGTCTCATACCATTTATAATAGCATCCAAGGAGGTGTCGGATGTGGATTTCACCAAGCTTGAAGATTTCATCTTAGAGAAGATGAGACAGGCCAGGATGCCTGCTCTGAGCATCGCGCTGATCTGTGATGGGGAGCTTATCTACAAGAGAGGATTTGGTTTCAGGGTTCTGGAAAGCTATGCGCCCGCGGACGAAAACACGATCTACGGTGTCGGATCGATAACAAAGAGCTTCACCGCGCTTGCGATCGTCAAACTTGCCGAGGAAGGAAAAGTCGATTTTGAAAAACCCGTTGAGGATTACTTACCGCTCAGGCTCAGAGCCTTCAATGAACCGGTGCGCGTGAAACATTTGCTCTACCACGCCTCAGGTATACCGTCACTGGGCTATGCGGAGGCCTTCATAGATGGTATGTTCAACCTCGGTGAAGGCTGGCTTCCAACGAAGGATTCTGAGGACGTGTTGATGTTCGCAAGGGACGCGGAATCCTGGGCGTTCACAAAACCCAACGAGAGATTCTTCTACTCGAACAGTGGTTACGTTATGCTGGGAAGAATCGTTTCCGAAGTTACGCGCATGAAGTACGAAGAATACGTGAAAAAACACATTCTCGAGCCTTTGAAGATGACGAGGTCTCACTTTCATAGAGAAGAGGTGGAAAAAGATTCTAACGTCGCGGCAGGCTACCTGATCGATCCACAGAGTCGCGTACACGTGAGAAAACCGTTCCCGTACGGTATCAGCTCGGATGGAGGACTCTTGAGCAACGTGCTGGACCTTGCCAGGTATCTGAACTTCTATATCAACAGGGGTGAGCTGGAAGGAGCACGCATCGTTTCCAAAGAAGCGATCGAATCCATGGAGGAAGGCCGTGTTTCTGTGCCATGGGAGAGCTTTGGCGACGAGAAGTACGGCTTCGGCTGGATCATCCATCCAAACTTTTTGAATGAAAGGCTGATAGAACACAGTGGTTCGGTGCTGATCTACACAGGCTTCGTCGGCTACATACCAGACAAGAGACTGGGTGTCGCGGTGCTGTCCAACTGTGCGGGTTATCCTCTGTCAAACATCGGCCTGTACGCACTTGCACTGATGCTCGATAGAAATCCCGACGAAGAACTCGATTTCGTCAAGTTCGACAGAATTTTACAAAATCTGGTCGGCAGGTACGAAGGTTATAAAAAGAGCGTGGCCTTCGATGTTAAAAGAAACGGAGATTTCCTGCTCATGGAGATGGTGAGCAGAAACTTGAGGCTGAGCTCGATACTCGTTCCTGAAAAGGTCGAGAAAGATCATGTCAGATGCTTCACACTTCAGAACTTCAGAAAGATGGACGTTGAGTTCTTCATCGAACCGAACAGGGTCACGATGATCTACGAAAGGTACAAGCTGATCAAGTCCTGAACCGTTTATCAGGAGTGATTCGATCCCGAGCGGGAGCACAAAAACATCCCTGCCCGTGATCGGATTGTCCGTTTCGCCATAGAACAGGATCTGGCCGTTCCAGATCGCAACGCTTCTGATTCTTTGATCGTTCGGTAGAGGAACGATCTTTTTGGCGTGCAGGATTCCATCTTCACCGATCAGCAGAAGGACAGGATCGAATCGTGTTTTTTCGTTCCACACCGCGCCGTACACGAGAAGATGATTCTCGATCCTGGTTATTCCAGCTGGAGAAAAATCTGAACCGAGATCGAAAAGATAACCTGTAACGGTTTTTCCCCTCAGTGACAGTTCGAGCAGCAGACCAGACCTGTACGGGGTGTGAGAGTTCGTCCAGCCAAGAACGAAGAGCTTATCTTTGAATTTAAGCGCATCGATCGCTTTGTCCCAATCTGAGCCACCGAAGGTCGTTTCGAAGATCTTTTTTCCTTTTTTGTCATACAGAGCAATCAGCATATCGGCCTTGCCCTTGGTCCTGCTCTCACTCGATCCAACACACAGAAGCTGTGAGTCAACGAGTTTCACGCGATGAAACCAATCGTCCGACAGGCCACCCGTGGTTCTGCTCCAGATGATTTCAAACTCCCAATCCATTCTTAGCAAGAACGCATCGAACCAGCCTTTCTTGAGCGTGTTGTAACCACCCGCAAGGTAGATGCCCTCTTCATCGAGGACAAGCGCCTCGGCCCACGTCTCGGCACCGGGAAAGTTCAGAAGCTTCTGTTTTAAAACTTTCCCATCAAGATCAGTCAGACAGACGTAGATCGATCTCTGGCTTGGCCGACTCGAGCTGTGACCCACCAAGATCAACTTATCATCAAACAGGGCAGCATCGTTGATCTTGTCGGGTCTTACGTGCGTCAGTCTCACGATTCTCGAAGGTCCGAAGGTCTCATCGAGAAATATCAGCAAGATCTCTTTGCTATCGTCTTCCTGCGCGACGAGAAGTGGACCTTCATTGGTCATGAACAGATTGATGCAGTGCTCCTGATTGGCAAGTGGTATCGACGATGCGGCGAGAACGAGTGGAAGCAGCAGAAAAACGATCGTGCGCAAACGTTTCCCCCCTCTCTTCCGGCAATGATATGATAGCATTTAGCGTGTGGAGGTGAGCCTGCGTCATGATCGGCTTTCTCACAGACTGGTCCGTAAGAAGTCACTACGTGGGTGTGGCGAAGGCTGTGATGAAACGCATAAATCCTTCGGCAGAGATCGTTGACATAACGCACGAGATAGAACCCTTCAACGTGAGGATGGCTTCACACATCCTTCTGAGGGCATCGAAAGACTTCCCGGAAGGTTCCATATTCGTTGCAGTGGTCGATTACGGTGTCGGAACGAGCAGGAAGGCCATATGCATAAGAACCAAGAACGAACAGTACTACGTGGGCCCAGACAACGGTATATTCACGCACGTCGCGCTCGAATACGGTGTGAAACAGGTCAGAGAACTGAACAACAAGAAATACCACTACGCTTCCTCCTACACCTTCCACGGCAGAGACATCTTCGCACCGGTGGCGGCACACCTGTCGAAAGGCGTGCCGTTCGAAGATCTGGGTGACGTGCTTCCCAACTTCGTGGTCCTGCCCACCAAACAGGCGCAGATTGTTAAAGAATCTGTCGTTGGAGAAGTTGCGTACTTCGACAGCTTTGGAAACATCCAGACAAACGTTCCGATCGAGCTGGTGGTGAAACTCGATTGGCAGATGGACGACGTGATCGTTATCAACGACAAATTTGAGGCGAGCTACGTCAGAACCTTTGGCGACGTGGAGAAGGGCCATCTGCTGGTCCATCCAGACAGTTCGGGCTTTCTCGAGATTGCCGTCAATCAGGGATCGGCTGCCGAGAAGCTCGATCTGAAGCAGGGTCAGCAGATAACTTTGAGGAGGAAGAAATCTTGAAGCTCATCGTGGGGCACAGGAATCCGGATTTCGATTGCTTCGCTTCGTGCATAGCGGCTCAAAAACTCTATCCAGATCACGTGGTGTTGATCAGCGGTGTTCCACAGCAAAACTTATCGCAGTTCCTTGGCATTTACGAAGAAAAGTACAACTACATCACGGAAAGCGATCTCACGGACGAGAACGTGGAGTCTCTCATCGTGGTGGACACGGCCTCTTCCGATAGGCTGAGTCAGAAGGTTCAGAAGATCGTGGAGAAGGCAGCGAGGATCGTCATATACGATCACCATCCGGAGATCAAAGAACAAACGATACACGGGGAGAAGAGGATAGAAAACGTTGGTGCAACGGTGACCTTGCTGGTCGAAGAGATCATGAGGAGAAACATCGACATCGATCCCATCGAAGCCACGCTTTTCGCCATCGCGATATACGAAGACACCGGCAGCCTTCTGTACACCAGCACGACGCTGAGGGATCTGGAAGCGGTGAAGTTTTTGCTCCAAAAGGGTGCGAACCTCGCAGAAATCGCAGAGTACATAAGGTACGATCTGAACTTCGAGCAAAAGCAATTGCTCGAACAGTTGCTTTCGAACGTAGAAACCCACCAGATAGACGGTTTGACGGTGCACGTGGCGATCGCAGAAACCGAAAAATTCATCGGCGGGCTCGGTGTCGTGGTGAGCAAGCTCTGGAATCTGGAGAACGTGGAAACCCTGGTGTGCATCGTGAGGACGGGCAAGAAATCCCATGTGATAATGAGGACTTCCTCCAACGAGGTGGATCTGGGAGGTGTGGCGAGCGAGCTCGGTGGGGGTGGTCACAGGAAGGCTGCGAGCTTCACGGTGAACGAATCTGACCTTTCGTCGATCAAGAAGATCGTTCTCGAAACGTTGAGACGTTATGTGAACAGGGGCGTTCTCGCGAAAGACATCATGTCTTCACCCGTGCGCGTGGTCTATTCGGACATGACCATAGGTGAGGTCAACAAGATCATGGAAAGGACGGGTCACAACGGCCTGCCAGTCATTGAAGGGAACAAACTGGTGGGGATCGTGACGAAGAAGGCCGTCGACAAGGCGATGAACCACGGCATGCAAAATCACCCTGTGAAGGCCATAATGTCGAGCAAGTTGATCGTCGTGGACATCAACACACCCTTGAGCAAGGTGAGACAGATCATGGTGGAAAACGACATTGGTCGTATACCCGTGCTCGAAAACGGCATACTGGTGGGCATCATAACTAGGACCGATGTGATGAGATCGAGCTTTGCAGACGCCGTGAGGAAAGCACCAAGTAAGGCCGTCTTTGAAGAAGGCCAGCAACAGTTCGTGAACGTCAGAGATTTGCTGATTTCGAGACTTCCAAAGAAGGTGTCCGATCTGTTGAGATCGCTCGGGCGCTTCGGAGACGAACTGAATCTGCCCGTTTACATCGTTGGTGGGTTCGTCAGGGACCTGCTCATGGGAAATCCAAACCTGGATCTTGACGTTGTCGTCGAACGTGACGGACTCTCCTTCGCAGAGCACGCCGCAAAGAAACTCGAAGCCACACTTGTCAAACATGAAAAGTTTCTCACCGCTTCTTTATTCTTGAGAGATGGTACGAGAATCGATGTGGCCACCGCTCGAACCGAGTACTACGAAGCGCCAACGGAATTGCCGCAGGTGGAAGTTAGCACCATAAAGAAGGACCTCTACAGGCGAGACTTCACGATCAACGCGATGGCGATAAAGCTGAACCAGAAAGATTTCGGCCTGTTGCTCGACTTCTTCGGTGCCAAGAAAGACCTGGAGAACAAAGTTGTGAGATGTTTGCATACGCTCAGCTTCGTGGAAGACCCGACGAGAATTCTCAGAGCGGTCAGGTTCGAAACACGTTTCGACTTTCGCATAGAGGAAAGAACGTCGCAGCTCATGCTCGAGGCCGTAAGGCAGGGTTATCTCGAGAAGGTGAGCGGGCAGAGGTTGAGACAGGAATTCGAAAAGATCCTGGAAGAGCGAAAGTGGCTCGCCGCACTGAAGAGACTGTCCGATTTTGAAGTGATCAAACGCATGTTCCCAGGCGTTTTCTACACTCTGACCATGGAGCAGAAACTCAGATCCTTGGCAGATTTTCTACCCTGGGCCGAGGAATTCTTCGGCAGGGTTGAAAGATTTTACGCCGTAATGTTCGTTTTTCTGGAGTATCATGGTGACACTGCGATAGAAAAGATAAAGGAAAGATATGGGCTTTCGAGCAAGTTCATGGACGAACTGAAGCTGCTCAAGAGGATGATCGTGCCACTGTCGAAGGTCATCTCGAACAAACTGAACTTCTCAGACATCTACAAAATGACAAGAGGCATCTCACCCGAGGGATTCTGTTACATCGCCAGCTACCTCGATCCGGAATCGCAAGAATACCTCAGGCAGTTCCTGATCAGACAGAGAGAAACGAAGCTGAGGTATGTGAACGGTAGAATCATCATGCAGAAATTCGGACTCAAACCGTCCAGGCTGATCGGAGAACTGCTTGAAGAAGTTTACTGCGCGAAGCTCGATGGATCGATCGGCGACGATCAAGAAATGCAGTTCGTCGAGAGGAAGCTCAAAGACCTCGCCTCTTCAAAAGCTCCTGCACAATGAAGTTCGCCACTTCACTCGGCGTGGTCCCACTGCCGAAACCTGCGTCGTAGCCAAGTTCGAGCGCGAGCTCGTGTGTTATCCTCGGGCCACCGGCAATGACAAGCAGATCGTCCCTCAAGTTCTCCGCATAGAGCAGTTCCATCAGCTCGGTGAGGTGCTGTATGTGAATGTTTCTCTGGGTCACCACCTGTGAAACGAGCACCACGTCCGCGCCCACTTCTCTGACCTTCCTGACCAGCTCTATGGGGGGAACCTGCGCACCGAGGTTGTACACCCTGAAGGCTTTGTACCTCTCAAGCCCGTAGTCGCCGTGGAAACCCTTCATGTTCAGGATGGAATCGAGCCCTACAGTGTGCGCATCGGTTCCGATCGTCGCACCCACGACTACGATGGGACGTTTGAACTTCTGCAGGACCAGCTCGTCGATTTTCTCTCTCGGAAGTCTCTGAATTTTGGGCGCGATCACCTTTATCGAAGAAACATCCACCGCCACGTCCGTTTTTCCATATACAACAAAAAACGTGTAGCCCTCGTGCAGATCTTCCATTGTGGCTATCGTGACCTCGTAAAAACCAAGCTTTTCGCAGAACTTTTTCGCTGCTTCCCTCGCCAGAGGCCCGAACTCAATGGGTAAGGTGAAGGAAAGCTGCACCGCCCCATCGTTCAACTGGTCACCGTACGGTTTGACGAGCTTCTGCTGGTTCATCCTTTCACCCCCAGCTCTCGTTCAAGCGCGTCTCGAATTGGGTTCTCGTAAGCTTCACCCTTTTTGAACACTCCCTCCAGCCCCTTACCGGCCTCCCTGCTCCTTCTTATGTCGGCGAAGATTCCCTGCTCTATCGCACTGAACAATCCCACATCGCTTATGTGCTCGAGCAGTTCCACCGCTTTTTTCAGCACCTCGTTCGCCCTCTTCTCGATGAATCCACCGGGTCTGAAAAGTATCTCGTCACCCAGGTGTCTCGTGGCTGAAAAGACGTAGTTGGCGTTGACGAGCGCAAGGTATCTGTCGTGCATGTAGGGTGTGTGTATCGCTTCGGTCAGAATTCCCAGAAGCTGAATCGATTGACCCGTCATCGAAGAGACCAGATTGAAGAGTGTGTTCATCGCGTACCCTTTGAATATGTTGCCCGTCATGTATCTGGTGGGGGGCATGTACTTCACCGGGCAGTCTGGGAAGAGCTCACGCGAGAGCATGGCGTGCGCAATCTCGTACAGGAGCGAGTCTTCGATGTCCGGATTTATCTCGAAGGCGTGTCCGAGGCCCATCAACTGGGGCTTCAGACCCGCCTTGATCGCGAACTGTTCGTTTATGAGCTGTGAAGCGGTGACCGTGTGGGCCTTCTCTATGGCGTCCGCGGTCGTCAGGTAGTTGTCCTCTCCGGTGTTTATCGTGATGTTCGCGTAAGCGCAAACCAGCCTGGAGATGTACTGATCCGTGAAGGTCCTGAGCATGTTGATGTCCCTGAACAAAATTCCGTACATGGCATCGTTCAAAAGTATGTCGAGCCCCTCGAACGCCGCCATGACCGCAATTTCCGGCATGCAGAGACCCGACGCGTAGTTCACCTGTCTTATGTAACGCCCAACCTTTCTTGCCGCATCGTCAAGGGCTTGCCTCATGATCCTGAAGTTCTCCTGTGTCGCGTAGGTTCCTCCATAACCTTCTGTGGTCGCACCATAAGGCACATAGTCGAGCAGACTCTGTGCTGTGGAACGTATCACGGCAATAATGTCCGCGCCCTGAAAGACGGCTGCGCGTGCCTGGACAACGTCCTCGTAGATGTTGCCAGTTGCCACAATGAGGTACTTGTAAGGCTTTGGAGGATCACCAAGCTCTCGAAGCAATGCGTCTCTCTCTTCACTCTTTCGCTTTATTCGCGCCACGGCCTCTTCAACCAGCTTTTGTGAAAACGCTTCGTAGATATTCCGCTTTGGCTGCGGTAGTGTGCGCAGGTCCAGACCGTCCGCTATTGCCTCGCAAACCTGCTGAACGTCTTTGTCCAAGACGATCGCGGCGCTCACGACAGGCTTGAACGCACCCTGATCCAGCATGTTCCATTCTTTGAGCTTGTCCAGCACGACGTTCACCAGAGGTACCTGCTCCTCACCAACGACGCCGTCCACACCCAGAAGTCTCAGCGTTGCACGCTCGGTGGAGACGGTTGAGTGCTCGTCGATGATTTTCTGAACGTCGTCGGTGATCTTCTTTGCGAGTGATCTGGCATACTGAACAAGCTTCGAATCCAGTTCGATCGTCGGTCTACCCACCCAACCACCTCCGGTATTATCGTATCATATCTGTTTCACCAAGGTGAATTAGTGAAACATCAGCGCAAAAATGGTAGAATGTTTGCGGGTGATCATGAGTGAGACTTTTTCTCAAGATTCTTATCTACACTGCTCTCTTCTCTGTTCTTCACTTTGGCTACGAACTCACGGGCTGGGACTTTCTCAAAATCTTCTGCGGTACAGACGAATCCGTCTTCGAACACATCAAGATGGGCTTCTGGGCCTACCTTTTCACCAGCATCATTGAATTCTTCACGTTGAAGAACAAACGGAATTTCTGGTCATCGAGGTTGTTCTCAACTTCACTCGTACCGTGGTTCGTAGCGATTGTGTGGTACATGGTAGCGGCGATTTTTGGAAAAGTCGAAGTCGTCTGGATTGAACTCACCTGGGCCTTTGCAGTCGTCATCATCTCTGGCCTGTTCGCGAAGGTGGTAGAAAGGGAACTCGAGACTTTGAAAATTTCAAGAGCCTTCAAAACGGTGATAGCTGTTCTCGTGGTCGTGTCGGTGATTTTCTTCGTACGCTTCTCCTTCGCGAAACCGTGGATCGATGTTTTCGTCGACCCGTACACGTTGTGAGACTTTGCGGTATTATTTTTCTAAAAGGGAGAACACAGGAGGTTGATGTATGCTGCGAACACACACATGCGGAGAACTCAGACTCAGCGATGTGAACAAGAAGGTCGTGCTGGCGGGCTGGGTCGACAGGATCAGGGACCTCGGCGGTGTGAAGTTCGTCATGCTCAGGGACAGGTACGGTCAGACACAGATCGTGCTGTCGAGAAACTTCGATCTGGACCTGAAGCGCGAATCGGTGGTTCGCGTGGAGGGTGTGGTCAGGGAAAGGCCGAAGGACACCGTCAACAGAGAACTGGCAACGGGTGAAATCGAAGTGTTTGCCGAACGGGTTGAGGTCCTCTCCGCACCGGAGAAAGACCTTCCTTTCTATCCTGGAGAACCGAACTTGCCAAGTGAGGACGTCAGACTCAAGTACCGTTACATCGATCTGAGAAGGAAAGAGATGATGGACAGGATCATAACGCGTCACAGGGTGGCCCAGGCCGTGAGGCAGTATCTGAGCGCTCTGGGATTCATAGAGGTGGAAACACCTTTTTTGACGAAGAGTACTCCCGAAGGTGCGAGAGACTTCCTGGTACCATCCAGGCTCAAACCCGGAACCTTTTACGCACTTCCACAGTCTCCTCAGCTGTTCAAACAGCTCCTCATGGTTGGAGGCCTGGACAGATACTTCCAGATCGTTCGTTGTTTCCGGGACGAAGACCTGAGGGCGGACAGACAACCGGAATTCACACAGATAGACATCGAGATGTCCTTCGTCACGAGAGAAGACGTTTTGGAAACCGTTGAGGGTATGGTCAGGTACGTCTTCAAGCAGGTCCTCGATGTGGATCTACCTGAGAAGTTCGACAGATTGAGCTATCAATATTGCATGGACACTTACGGTTCGGACAAACCGGACAGAAGGATCGGCATGGAGTTCGTCAACCTGACCGAATATTTCAGAAACAGCGATTACAACGTGGTGAAGAACATCGTAGAGAACGGTGGGGTGGTCAAGGGCTTCGTTGTCAATAACTTCGCCTCTAAGATGAGCAGGAAAGTTGCAGAAGAGTTCGAAACGATCGTAAAGAAGAATGGACTCGGTGGTATACTGTGGTTCGCGCTCGATAACGAGATGAAAGGCAGCGCATTGAAGCATCTGAAGAACATCTACGATGAAGTCTCTAAAGCGATTCGAATACAACATGGCGACGTGTGTTTGATGGTGGCGGGAAAACCGGCCGAAGTGAATGCTGCTCTCGGCGAACTGAGGAAGGCCATAGGTGATACGCATTTTGCTCATATGAAGGCTGGCTTCGACGTGTTCTGGGTTTTAGACTTTCCCATGTTCGAGTACAGTGAAGAAGAGGGCCGGTATGTCGCGCAGCACCATCCCTTCACGATGCCCAACCTCGAAGATCTGGAGCGCTACAAAGACGGGGATCTCTCGAAGATAAGAGCACAATCTTACGATCTGGTCATCAACGGCTACGAGGTCGGATCTGGAAGTATCAGGATACACAACAGAGATTTACAGAGAGAAGTGTTCAGGCTCATGCGGCTCTCCGAAGAAGAAATCAAGATCAAATTCGGCTTTCTCCTGGAGGCCTTTCAGTATGGTGCCCCACCGCACGGTGGTATCGCGCTCGGTCTGGACAGGTTAGTTGCTATAATCTGTAATGTCTCGTCGATAAGAGAAGTGATAGCATTTCCAAAGACTGCGACTGGCGTGTGTCCGTTGACGGGTGCGCCGGATGTGGTGAGCGAACAACAACTGAGAGAACTAAAAATAAGAATAACTGGAGGGAACGGAACATGATCGATGTGGACATCAAGTTCGAGGAGCAGAACGACAGATTACTTTGCAAGATCAACGGAGACTTCGATGCGTATCACTCCGCGGAGATCAAAAAACAGATAAAGGACAGGATGGAGAGCTCTAAGGCGTCGAAGATCGTCATTGACATGTCTGAAGTGCCGTACATAGACAGCGCTGGTCTGGGTGCAATGGTAGCCATACTGAAGGACGCGAGGCACCTCGGTAAAGAGATAATCCTGGTGAGCCCGAGGCAGAACGTGAAGAGAATCTTTGAGATGACGCGCCTGGACAAAGTCTTCAAAATCGTCGAAGTTCTGGAGGAGGCTTGAATTGGGCAACTTTCTCGTCGCCATAGATGGCCCCGCCGGCTCTGGAAAATCAACCATAGCAAAACTCCTCTCTGAGAGACTCGGTTTCAACCACCTGGACACGGGCGCCATGTACCGTGCAATCGGGGTTTACCTGGATTCAAAGGGATTCACGCCAGACAATGTTCCAGACGAAGAACTGGAAAATATAGATATGCAGTATGTAAACGGCGAACTGTATCTGAATGGTGAGAAGGTGCGTGAGGAAGAAATCAGATCTGCGAAAGCCGGCCAGCTCGCTTCAAGCTTCGCGGTCGTGCCGAAGGTCAGGGAAAAGTTGACTCAGCTCCAGAGGAAAATCTGCGAAAATGGAAACTTCGTCGTCGAAGGCAGGGACATCGGTACCGTCGTTCTGCCCCACGCTCAGGTGAAGATATTCCTCACCGCATCCTTTGAAGAAAGGGTCAAAAGGAGAGCTAAGGAACTCAAACGAAAGGGTGTAGAGCTGTCCTTGGAAGAAGTAGCGAGACAGATAGAGGAACGCGACAAACGTGATTCCTCGAGGGACCTTGCTCCTTTGAAACCTGCTGAAGACGCGATCGTGATCGACACGACAGCCAAGAGCATCGAGCAAGTGCTTGAAGAGGTCATCGAGGTCATCAACAGGAGGAAAACCGATGAAGCTGTGCGTTGCTGAGAACATCGGCTTCTGCTTCGGCGTAGAGAGGGCTTTGAAAACGGTGGAAGAATATCTCAAGAAGGAGCGAAGTGTGTACAGCCTCGGTGAGCTCGTTCACAACAGAAATGTCGTCAAAAGATTGACGGAGAAAGGACTCAAAGTTTACCATGAAAACGATCCACTCCCGGAGGACGCGAGGGATTCTGTGCTCGTTGTGAGGGCTCACGGTGCAGCTCCAAAGGTTCTGAACGAACTCGAAAAGAATTTCAAACGAGTGATAGATGCGACCTGTCCTATCGTCCTCAAGCTGTTCGAAAAGGCAAAAAGTGCGAAAGAAGCCGGTTACAAACTGGTCGTTTTCGGTGACGAAAACCACGACGAAATGAGAGCCTTGAAGGGACACGTCAAAGACGCGATCATCACTACACATCCTTTAGCTCTAGAGGGGAAAATCTGTGTTCTTTCACAGACAACGATGTCGCTGGAGGATTTCTTGAGTTTCGGTGCTGGAATTTTAAAGGCTTCCGAACCGACGGAATTTCTTTTTTTGAACAGCGTGTGTGAGATCACACACAAACGTGAGATTGAAGTGAAGAAGATGGCGTTCGAATGCGATCTCATCGTCGTCGTTGGGGGTAAGAACAGCTCCAACACTAAAAAACTCGCGAGAATTGCTTCGAAGACCACGAGGGTGTTGCACGTGCAGGATGTTTCGGAACTTGAAGGGTTCGACTTCAAACGCTTCAGGAAGATAGGTGTCACGGCCGGAACGTCCACATCCTTGGAGGACGTCAATCTGGTCGTTAAGAAAATTCGTTTGGGAGGATGAGCGTATGGAAAAAGAAAACGCGAGCATGAAGGATTTTGAGAGATATTTGGACTTCACCGGATTCAGGCCGGGCCAGGTTGTTGAAGCAACCGTAACCGGCGTCGACCCTGCTGAAGGTTTGTCGGTAGACTTTGGCGGAAAGCAGGAAGGCAGGATACTGTCCTCGGAGCTCGTGAGGGAACCATTGAGTTACAGGATCGGTGAAAAGATCACGGCTCAGATACTGAAGATAAACGACGAAGAAGGCTACGCAATGCTCTCCGAACTCAGACCTTACAGGAGGATGGCTGAACACAAGGTCAGGGAAGCGAAGGATTCCGGAACACCGGTCAAAGGTTACTTCGTGCAGCAGGTCTCTGGTGGTTACATCGTGAGACTCTTCAACACGCTGGATGCTTTCCTGCCAGGTTCAGAATCCCTGCTCAGAAGAAATGCGGAAATTCCACAGGGTGAACACGAGTTTCTGATCATCGACTATACTCCGGGCAGGCGTGGCAGGATCGTCGTTTCGAGAAAAGCTCTGATCGAAAGGCAAATTCAGACCTTTTTTGAGTCACACAAAGTCGATGACGTCGTCGAGGCGAAGGTCGAGCGAGTGAGATCTTCCGGGGCCACGCTGAAGATCGGACCACTGACGGTTAAGCTTCCGAAAGAAGAAGTTTCCCACGATCCTTCAGTTTCCATACACGATGTGTTGAAAGAGGGAGAAACCATCAAAGTGAAGATTGTAAAGCTCGATCCCGCACAGCGCCTGATCGAAGTCAGTCTGAAGGCGCTCGAACCGGATCCATGGCAAACCGCGGTTGAGAAGTACAAGGTGGGCACGATCGTGCGGGGCGTGGTGAAGAACATTGTCCCGTTTGGCGTCTTTGTGAATCTCGAACCGGGACTGGATGGACTCATACACGTTTCAGAGATCTTCTGGAGCAGTAAGAAAGTCGATTTGAAAAAGTTCTTCAAGCCCGGTCAGGTGGTCGAAGCCGAGGTGGTGGAGGTCGATCCGGAGAAACACAGACTTGCGTTGAGTTACAAGAGGGCGCAGGGAGATCCCTGGGAAAATGTGACGGAACGATACAGGGAGGGTGACATTGTCGAGGGCACCGTCGTGAAGGTCCTTCCCACCGGTTTGATAGTTGAGATAGAAGACGGTGTAACGGGGCTCGTGCCGAAGTCGGAACTCTCGTGGAACAGGGTGAGCGATCCGGGCAAGTTGTTCAAAGAGAAGCAAAACGTGAAGATGAAGATACTGTCTATAGATCCGCAGAACAGAAGGATGAGGCTCAGCGTGAAGCAAATTGTACCGGACCCGTGGGAAAAGGCCGCCGAGAGTCTAAAAGATGGTGACGTCGCGCAAGCGATCGTGAAGGCGAAGCTTAATTCAGGTTACGTGCTCCAGTTGAAAGATTTCTCCGTGGAAGCGTTCATGCCATCGAACCACGCGTCCGAAGAGATTGAAGAAGGGGCAGAAATCGAGGTTCTCGTGTTGAGGATAATACCTGAACGAAGAAAGATTCTTGTCAGTCAGAAGAAGCTTGAGGAAATAAAGGACTACGAAGAATACAAGAAACAAATGGGTAGCCCTCAGAAAACGCTCGGCGATTTTCTGAAAAAGTGAACCATGGCAAAGGTGGTCATCGCGGGAAAGACGAACGTCGGTAAATCAACGCTTTTCAACAGACTCATACGCAGGAGGAAAGCGATCACTGAGAAAGAAGAGGGTGTCACCAGGGACACACTCAAAGGCATCGTGGTATACGGTGACGCCGCTTTTACGCTGTTCGACACGTGCGGTGTGTACGAAAAGGCCGACGATGAAATGCTCCAGTCCATGAAGCAGCGTGCGTTGAAGGCCTTCGAAGAGGCCGATCTGATCCTTTTCGTTGTCAACGCGAGGGAAGGGATCACGTCAGAAGACGAATACATCGCACAAATGTTGAGAAAGCTCAAAAAAAGAGTGATACTTGTGATCAACAAGGCGGAGAACATGAAGATCGTCGAAGAGAACCTGCCGGACATCTTCAGACTCGGTTTCGACGATTACGTGCTCGTCTCGGCACAACACAATCTCAACGTGGACCAGTTGCTCGAAAAGATCGTCAACACGCTGAAGGAAATGAACGTGCCGCTCGATCAACCCGAGCCAGACAGAGACTATCCTTCCATAGCCATAATCGGTAAACCCAACGTGGGTAAATCTTCCCTGTTCAACGCGATCTTGAACGAAGACAGGGTCAACGTCACACCGATTCCGGGAACCACAAGAGATCCGGTGGACGAACTGGTAGAGATCGATGGCAAGAAGTACGTTTTCATCGACACGGCAGGTTTGAGGCGCAAGAGCCGGATAGAAGAGAAGAGCCTGGAGTACTTCAGCGTGAAACGCGCAATAGATGCGATGGAATCGGCAGACGTGGTGGTACTGCTCATAGACGCCATGGAAGGTGTTTCTCGGCAGGACAAGAGGATCGCCCGTCTCGCGCTGGACCGGGGTAAAGCTTTGGTGATCGATATGAACAAGTTCGACCTGATCTACGTGAAGAAGAGTGACTACGAGCGCGCGGTCAGGGCAGAGATGCCGTTTGTGGATTTCTGCAGGATAGTGTTCACGAGCGCTGTGAAAAGACAGGGCCTCAAGTCCCTTTTGAGCGCGATAGACGAAGCGTACGCGTCGTACTGTAGAAGGATCGAACAATCGAGACTGAACAAACTGCTCCTGCAGCTTCCGATTCTCGCACCGAGTCTATCTGATACGAAAGTGTACGCAATCAGGCAGATGAAGATCAAACCGCCTAAGTTTGTCTTCACCGTGAACAGAAAGGAAAGGATCGGACCACAGGTGCAGAGTATGCTGCAGCGGCTTATCAGAGAGCGCGTCGATCCTTTTACAGGTTCACCCATCTTTCTCGAGTTCAAACCAAGGGGGTGAAGCCTTGGAATACTTTCTCGTGGGGCTGATTTCTTACCTGTGCGGTGCTGTTCCTTTCAGCTACCTTTTACCCAGGTTGAAGAAAATCGACGTAAGAAAGGTGGGCAGCGGAAACGTTGGGGGTACCAACGCACTGAGGGCGGCCGGACCCGTCATAGGTTTCACATGTATGGTTCTCGATGCAGTCAAGACCTTCATACCCGTGCTCGTCTTCGCCCAGCTGTACAATTTCGACAAAAACTTCGTTGGAGTCGCTGCCATCAGCGCGGTGCTCGGTCACGATTTTCCCGTCTTCTTGAAATTCAAAGGTGGTAAAGGCGTTGCGAGCACGTGCGGTGTTTTCTTCGCCCTCTGCCCGGTCTGTGGTTTCGTTTTTCTTGGAAGCTGGCTGGCTCTGACGTTGCTCACCAAGTACGTTTCGCTGGCATCGATCACAAGCCTGTTCCTCGCATCGATCGTCGCGCTGTTCTTCAACAGAGACGTCGCGGTGCTGTTCTTCCTTCTCTCGGCACTTTCAACCTTCAGACACTCAGACAACATAGAAAGACTGCTGAAAGGCGTGGAAAGGAAGACCGATCTCATTGGCATGGTGAGAAAGAAATGAGGTATCTCGTTCTGACCCTTTTGATTCTCGCATCGATCTGCTTTGCGATCATCGGCGAAGAACAGGCGAGGGAGCTGTTTGCACACGCCCTGGAAAGCTGGTACGCAGGAGATGTCGTGGCGGCGAGGGAGTCGATGTCCCAAGCGCTTTCGGGTCTGATCTACATCACGGACATACCCGAATTTTGGTTCTTCACCGCCAAACTGGACATAGACACCGGTAATGTGGCCAGAGCACTGGAAGATCTCAGAACCTTACTCGTGCTCGCACCCACGAAAGATGAGGCCATCTCTCTGGTCAAAGAGATTGAGACCTTCACCAGTCCGATGGCCCCTTCGACACCCACTCTGTCGAGCGAGATTTTGAAGATCGAAGGTTTCAAGAACAGTGTAGAGTACTTCTACTCACCCGTTTCCGTGACGACACTGGGACGTACCGTCTGTATCGCTGACAGAGCGAACTATCGACTCATCGTCTACGGTCCAGCCGGCTATGCTGTTCACAAACTGAGTTTCAGACCTGAGAGCATCATTTCCAGCGCGTTCAAATACCTCTACATCGCCGGTGAAGATAAGCTCGCGCTGTTCGACATGGAGAACAATCGTGTTGAAACGCTCGCCTCAAATCTCTTGAAGCCCGTACTGGCCGGCTTCGATCGGCTCGGAAGGCTGTGGGGTGCGGACGTGGACAGGTTGTTCTGTGTGGAAGATGGCAGGATCAGGTTCTTCGAACTTGACGAGTTTTACTCAATCCAAGACGTTGAAGTGGGATTGAAGGGCATCTGGGTCCTGGACATTTTCAAGAACAGGATCGTGCTGTTCGATTTCAGTATGAACAAGGTGCTCGAGCTTCCCGCGCATGGTGCCTGGAGCTTCGAGCTCACTGTGTTTGAAGAACCCTTCATCCTTAAGGACGATGCGCTCTTTCTCGTCCGAAAAGACGGGCTCGTCGAACTGGGAAAGTTCCAGCAAGCCTTCGTGACGATGGAGTACAGCTATCCCTTTCTGTTCCTGATGGATTTCAAGGGTCACAGCGTTCACGTGGTAGCCTTCAAAGGCAAAGAACCGATCTTGGTGAAGATAGATTCGCTAAGTTTCGATCAAGACTCGCTGGTCCTATCGGTGCGAGTCGAGAACATCTTTGCAGATCCCATTCCTGTATTGGGTGACATGTACCAGGTGCGAGAGGGCGGAGGTCCCGTGTTCTCCGAACTGAGTCTGTCTCACAGAAAGGCAGTTTGGCTCAACGCGGACAGGGATTTCTTCAAGAAAACGCTGCCCACACTGAAGCGTGGCAGCAGCTACGCTGTCTTCGTGAAAGATGTGAGCCAACTGAGGAGAGACACCGTGGTCAGCTTACGCGGCAAGAACGTTAGAATCTTTGTTGAGGGTGAGGCAACCGAGGAAGTCTTACTCAGCGGTGGTTTTGGACACTTCAAATCCAGTTTCGAACTGCTGCAGCCTGTGTGGAACGTAAGGTTCATGAGGACGAGGCCGACGCCTTCGGACATCGTCCCTGTCAAGTTCGAGATACGTCTGGCGGGCGAGGTGTTTTCCGACACCGTCTACTACACCAGAGGCATGATCCCGAAATGATAGAAGAACTTTTCAAGAAGGCCCTCGAGGCAGGTAGGGAAGGAAGGCTCGAAGAGGCTGAAAGACTCTACAGAGAGTGCCTCAGGATTCGTGAAACTCCGGAGATCTGGAACAACCTTGCGAACGTGTACGTGCGCATGGAGAGGTTCGCAGACGCGATGGAATGTTACAGAAAGGCCATCGCGTGCGATCCTTCCTTCACGATGGCCCACGTGAACCTTGCGTCTCTGCTTCTGAACCTTGAGAGTTTCGCCGAGGCCAAGCTCTTGCTCCTGAGCCTGCTCGAAAAGGGTGTGAAGAACGAACAGGTTCTGGCCATGCTGATCGTCTGCGATCTGGTTTTGAACGATCTTTCCCAGGCTGTACAGCTCTACAGAGAGAACGCTTCGGAGGTTTTGAACAGAGAGCTTGCAGAGTACGGGGTTCTGGAGAAGGTTCGCCAACTGGTCTGATCATCTCTCTTCGAAGAAACTGTTGAGAAGCACGGGATCTATTCTTTCCTTCAAAATTCTCCTCACCTTCTGAACCGTGTTGTCCACCTTTTTGAAGTTCACATCAAGTGTTTTCTGTATCTCCTCGTAACTGAATCCGTCGAGCCACATCTGGAATATGTCGATCTCGATCTCGTTGAGAAACGCCTTCACCCGTTCAATAATCATCTCCGTCAGGGCGTCACGCGCCGTGGATCTGACGGTATCTTCGAAGGAGTAACCAGTTTCCTCGGAATCTTCTGATGAAGCGAGCAGATCGACGCTGACTGCATCGGTGAGGAGTTTGTTCTTCTTTCTGTTCAGGAACGTCAGGAACGACTTCAACTCGGACTCCACACTCCTCCATGCGAACGAGGTGAAGCCACTTTTATCTGGTTGATAATAATACACCGCCTTTATGAGCCCCACCAAAGCACTCTGAACCATGTCGTCGAACTCTGCCCAGGGTGCGTAGTACTTGGAGCAGATTTTGCAGACCATAGGATAATAACGCTCCACGATGAGATCGAGCGCTTCCTTCAAACCTGCCTGTGCAAGATTCACCAGCTCTTCGTTCCTTTTCGCCCTCAGTCTGTGTTTTACGGACAAGGCATCAACCTCTCTCCAACATTCGCGAGAGAACGGCTATATCTTCGACAACGAGGTGTGGCTTGGTAGAACTCCTTTCAAGATCTTTTCTCGTTGTCTCACCGCTGAGTACCAGGATCGCCATCGCCCCGGAACGGATGGCGAACTCCATGTCCGTGTAGAGTCTATCACCCACCATGGCGATTTTCGAAGCGGGGAGGTTGAACCTTTTAGAGACGATCCGCATCATCAGCGGATTGGGTTTTCCCACCACGTAGTCCGGGATTCTGCCTGTGGAACGCTCGATCAAGGCGATGAAGGAACCCGCGTCCGGCAGCGGTCCTTCCTCCGACGGACAGTTTATGTCGGAATGAGTCGCGACGTATGGCAGGTTCTTTCTGATCAGCAGGCAGGCTCGGGCAAGTTTCTCGTAGGTCACTTCTGTGTCGTAACCCAGCACCACGAGCTGCGGTTCTCTCTGCTCCACCACGTGGCCGTAAGAACACAAGGTCTCTTCCAGAGCCCTGGTACCCACGAGGAAAAGCTTCGATCTTCCATAGCGTTCGAGCAAGAACAACGCCGTGGCCTCGCCCGAAGTGAACACATGAGTTTCGTCGACGTTCGCACCGAGTCGTTTGAGTTTCTCAACGTACTGTTTTGGTCCCTTGGAGGAGTTGTTCGTGAGAAAGAGGAAGTTTTTACCCTGAGACCTCACCACGTCGAGGAACTCCAGAGCACCTTGAATCAGCCTGTCTCCGATGTAGAAAGTGCCATCCATGTCCAGCAGGAAGAGCTCTACGTCCCGCAGATTCAAACCCTGCCACCTCCTGAGTCTAAACAAAAAAGCAGGGCTTTCAGCCCTGCTATTAAATATTATACCACAAATGAAGACTTCTGTCAAGCCCACGTTTTCCACTGCTACTACTTCTGTTTTTATCCTACCATAGGTCTCAGATAAGTGCAAGCCGCTGTACTCTCAAGATCGCATGGGAAACTGAGCTTTTTGGTCCTCGATCTTCTAAAAGGGCGGAATCTCGGCCTCTTTGTAGCACAACCAAGATGTGTGCTCATCACTAGTATTTCCAGACAACACCATTTCTCAGTGCTCTGAGCTTGCTGGATCTTCCGCTCACCTTCTCGAAATACCTTCAAGACTTAAGGTGACCTCCTCCCACTACTGAAGTAGTGGGCTTTCCCCTTCAACATTAACATCCCTATCGCAGTTCCAACCACATTCACACTTAATAGCTCTATCTGCAGGGAATCGGCTTTGCTCACAATTTACTTTCCCTTCTGTTCTTCTGTTGTACATTACCATCATTAGAAAAACTGCAATATATCTAACGAAAAAGCTGCCTTTCATCCCACCCTTGAAAGAGTACACTTTCCCGGCGGGCTGTCGTAAAAGAATCATGGTGATTCCTCCTTAAAGGGCAAGGCCGCCCGGAGAATCCGGGTGGGATGCTCAGTCTCACACTATTTCATCTGTTCCAGAATGGTCAGATCTTTGCCCACGATCACCACGCTGTTAGGAATGATGGTCTTGTAGCTTTCGAGCGTTCTTAAAAGCTTGTAGAACTCGTAGTCTCTGGAGAAAGCCTCCGCGTAGATGCGCGTCGCGCTGGCCTCACCGGAACCTTTGATCCTTTCTGCCTCGCTCATCGCCTGTGCCCTTATGATGGTCGCCTGTTTGTCGGCCTCCGAGCGAATCTTTTGAGCCTCTTTTTGTCCCTCTGCCCTGATCAGCGCGGCGATGCTCTGTCTTTCGGACTTCATCCTCTCGAAGACGGCCTGCTGGTTCTCCTCGGGAAGGTCGGTGTGTTTGATCCTGACGTCTCTGACCTCTATACCGAACTCCGCAAGGTTCTTTCTCGCAAAGTCTGTTATGTCGGTCAAGTACTGTCTTTCGCCCGTGACGATGTCGTCGAATTCGAGTTTGGCGAGTGTGTTCCTCAGGCCGGAGTAGACCACATCGTCAATCCTTGAAAGTGCGAGGTTCACGGTTCTGACCGATTCGAGAAACTTCTTCGGATCGTATATCTTCCAGATTGCGTACGAATCCACGAGCATGGTTTTCTTGTCCAGCGTGATGATCTTTTCAACCGGTATATCGTATATGTAGTACCGCTTGCTCAGTCTGACAACGTTATCGACGAAAGGCGTGCGCACGTACAGACCGGGCTCGGAGATAACCTTTCTTATCTGTCCGAACCTCAGCACTATGGCGTACTGAGTTTGATCCACGATGAACAGAGAGAGCATCACGAAAACGATCGCCAAGATCGAAATAACCGCAACAGTCACAATTATGGTCAGCTTCATCATTTCGAACCACCACCCAGCAAATCGTCGAGATTGAGAAACACGATTTTTTGAGATTCATCGAGGACGATGATCGTTTTTGCCTTCGGAAGCACTTGCTCGAGCGTTTCGATCCTCAAGCGAGTCTCCGTGACTCTGGGTGAGTTCCTGTATTCGCTCAGTATGCTCAGGAATCTCTGCGTTTCACCTGTGGCCTGGAGGATCTTCTGCTGCGCGTAGGCTTCCGCTTCGAGCACGATCTTTTTTGCCTCACCTTCAACTACGGGGATCAGGTTGTTGGCATATCTGAGAGCCTCGTTGATGTACCTTTCTTTGTCCTGCTTGGCGTTGTTCACGTCGTCGAAGGCTGCTATCACAGGATCCGGTGGAACGACTTCCTGGAGCAGAACGTTCAAAACCGTAACACCCACATCGTACTCGTTCAAAAGCTGCTGCACCATCTCCTGAACTTCGTAGGCCACCTTGTCCCTTTCTGCGGTCAGGATCTCGTCCACGGTCCTTTTTGCGATCCTCTCTCTCAGAGCCGATTCCGTGGTGAATTTGACGAGCTCTTCGGGCCTTTCAACGTTGAAGACGAATTTCACCGGATCGCTCACGCGAAACTGCACCACCGCTTCCACGGACACTATGTTTCCATCCCCGGTGAGTATCAGGGCTTCTTCTTTCACGGATCTGTACTGGCCCGGTCTGAGTGTTCTGAAACCGATCTCCTGTTTTCGAATCGTTTGCACATCCACGATCACATGCGACTGGAAAGGATAGGGTGCGTGGATGTGAATGCCGGGCCCGGTGGTGTGGGAGTACGTGCCGAAGGTTTTCACCAGTGCGACCTGAGACGGATTGACCTGGTAGATGCCGGTCATGAGGTAAACAACAACGAGGGCTATCAGAACGAGGATCACTATGAGTTTCGTTTTCATCTTTCTACCCCCTTTCACTGCGTCAAGTATAGCAGATGCCTGAGATCTCGATAAAGTACATCGCACGGTATATCAATTTTGAGATGCATGTGAAAATTTTTCAGAATGTTTCCTTGCCTCAAAAGTGAAGTCCGTACATATATTTATGGGAGCGCTCCACGGAATCATCCGGATGGGTCTGGGTTATCGTAGAAAGCCCTCATTCTAATTCGTCGGTAGCGCTCTCAAAAGATCTGTTAAGTAAAATCAGCGCGCTGGCACGAAAACAATCTTCGCGATCCAGCGTTTCGTGAACTCGTAAGGTGAGAAACGATCGACGTCCAAACCTGCCCAGAGTTGCACCTTTACTTCAACTTCCACGATCGAGCCGTTGAAGGGAATTTTTATCATTTCTGGTAACACGAACTCCACTGGCCCTTCCCGATTCAGCACGAAGTACCTGACGTCACCAGCTTCTTTTGGTGTCGAGGTCACGATGATGGCCGAGTTGGGATCGAAGTTACCGAACAGATGCGCAATGGAACTTTCCTGCCCATTCTGATACTTCACGTGTATCCAGTAGACCAAGTACTGATCCCAGGGATTCGTCTGAGGTCTCGAATTTGCAACGACGGTGATCTTCAACTGTTGACCCAGCTCGAAAGACTCGGGTTCGACGAGGATGTCGAGTATCTCATCAACCTGGTACTACTGCTGCGAAGGTTGATCCTTTCGAACGAATTCACAGCGCTGCATGGGTGCCGTGAGCCTCTGTACACACGTCCAGTCCGCTCGTGCTCCTTTGTGCACACCCGCCATGGGCTGATTGTAGATCGGATCCATGTCGAGATCAGCGATGATACTGAAGTCTCTGCAGGCCAGTGGGTATGCAACCCTCCAGCCCCAGATCTCCTTGTAACCTGCATCGAGATCTGATTTCGTGACGTGAAAACCAACGATCTGGAAACCTCCGTACTGGTAATTGCTCGGGAAAGCTGACGTTGGACCGTAGTAGATCAAGGTGTCGGTCTCTGTCTCGCTGAGTTTCAAACCCGCCAGTCTGATGCTCATGAGTTTGATCTCGTTCTCTTTCAAATTAATGGAATACGCCGCACCCAGTCCGATCGTTCTGATGAAGTTGATCCTCACACCGACGTTGATGAGATCCTGACCGTAAAACCTTTCAGGGTTTGTGAGTATCTCGATGGATGAAACTGTGAAACCTCCCGGCAGAACGTGCGTTAATGGAGGCTTGAGCTGGGCGAGACTGAGGACGGCCATAAGGACAAAGAGTGAAACCAGACACAGCCTTTTCATCCAATCACCCCCTTGGATGTTAGAGCAATTAATTATACAACCGAAAAGGGGCCAAATGGCCCCTTTTTCTTTGCGTTCAGCTGCTGTGTTTCCTGCTGCCCGGCTTGACCAGTGGAACGTTCTGCCGGCACAGGGGACAATCGTCCGGTTCGAACACGGGAAGTTCCAACTTAACGAGCGAATAGAAAGGCACGTCGAAGGGTAGTTTCCCAACGGACCTGTCCACGATGCTTGCGATGCAGCAGACCTGACCACCGTATTCCTGAACAACCCCGGCGACTTCCAGCACGGATTTGCCGGTGGTCGTGACGTCTTCAACTATCGCGACCCTTTCACCCTCTTTGATGTGAAAGTTCCTCCTGAGCTTCATCTGCCCGTCTTCTCTCTCTGTGAACATGGCGCGCGCGTTCACGTGGCGCGCCACCTCGTACGCGAGAATGATTCCACCCAACGCGGGACCTATCACGACATCTGGTTTGTGCGCGGCTATCTTCTCTGCGATCGCTTTGCCTATCTTTTCACCGTAGCCCGGCCGCTCGAATATCTTCGCGCACTGGATGTACTTCGAAGAGTGCTTGCCCGAGGATAACAGAAAGTGTCCTTCCAGAAGCGCCCCAACTTCCCTGAGCAGTTCAAGCATGAACGAGCCTCCTCATCTTTTCCATCGTGGTCTTCGGGTCCTGACTCTTGTAAACTTCTCTCCCCACGACGGCGAAGTCAGCAACGTTCCTGATCTGCTCAAGACTCACCACGTCTTTCTGATCGTCCGCACCCCTTTCCATGCGAACCCCTGGAACGAGGATCTTTCCTGAAATCTTTTTGCGCAGCTTCACTGCCCAGCTGCCTGGAAGAACGAAGGAACAGCCCAGCAACCTGAGAGATTCCACCTGGGATATGTAATCTTCCAGAGAGCCTTCGATGGACGTCAGCTTCACGACCACAAAGACGAGCTTCTCTGTGCTTTCCAGGGCAGCTTTTATCGATTCGATACCCGCAGCGGCGTGCATGGTGAAACCCACGATGGAGGGATGGTCCCACGCTTTGATAGACCGTGTGACCGTCGAGGGGATGTCGACGAATTTCAGATCGAGTATGACCTTCAGGTTCCTCTTCATAAGTTCGTCGAAGACACGTTTACCGAGCGAAGCGAGGTTGTGACCAACCTTGACGTACCCGAAACTTCCAAAGCGATCGATGAAAGACAGCGGTTCATCCATGTCCAGACTCAGCACCAGATGCAAGTTCACCACCTCCTCACAGCGCTTTCTTCATGATTTCAACAAGATCTTTTTCTTCAAGCTTTTTCGGGCTCTTCACCACGACACCCTTCATGATCCTGTAAGCGACTCTGGCGATCTCTAAAAGATCCTCTTCTTTGAAACCGAACCGGGAGAGTTTCTCGTCCAAACCGAAGAGATCCTGGAATTCGTACAGCTTTTCTATGAAAAACCTTGCGGATCTGTTCACATTGAATTCGTCGATGTTGAAAACGTGTTTCGCCAGAGCGGCAAGCCTTTCTTTGCACTCTTCGAACATGTACTCGAGCAGGTAAGGCCCTGTGATGCACAGACCGAGTCCATGAGGAAGTTGTTCGTTGAAACCACTCAAACCGTGTTCGATCGCGTGGTTGGCGATGACGCCCGTGAGCGTTTCGGTGATGCCCGCTTCGGTGCTCGCCCATGCGAGGTTCGTTCTCGCCTCGATGTCTTCGCCGTTCGTGTAGGCTCGCATCAGAAAGGAAACGATCCTCTTCATCGAGTCTATAGCAAGAAGATCGGAATAAGGGTTCGCATCGATGTTCAAGAAAGCTTCAAGCGAGTGGTAAAACGCGTCCATGGATGTGTAAGCCGTCTGATCTTTTGGAAGGCTGGTCATGAGAGAAGGATCAACGATGGAGATTTTCGGAAAGATCACGTCGTAACCTATTCCAACCTTCTCCTTCGTTCTGGGGTTGGTGATCACCGCAAAGGGGTCTGCCTCTGTGCCGGTCCCGTGGGTGGTGGGAACTGCCACCACGGGCAGGGCCCTGTCAGGTTTTTTGTTGCCGCCGGCGGATGTGTAGTTCCAGAAGCTGTCTTTCATGGCCGCGGCTATCGCGATGGCTTTGGCGGAATCGATCGGGCTTCCACCACCGAGACCGATGATGAAATCAGCGTTGTGCTGGATCGCGATCTTCGCGGCTTCGTCCACATGATCGCTGATGGGATTGGGCTGAACCTTATCGAACACGAGGACATCGATTCCAACTCTTTCGAGCATTCCTTTCACTCTGTCCAGAAGCCCTGTGACCTTTGTGCTTTTTCTTCCTGTCACGATCATGGCCTTTTTGCCAAGATCTTTCACAAACTTTGGAAGTTTTTCGATCGCACCCACTCCAAAGACGATCCTGGTGGGAAGATAGCTTTCGAACATGAAGATCCCTCCTTCAATAAAACATTTTTGCTATCTTCTCGACAATCTTGGGATTCTTATACAGAGCTGTTCCGATGCTGATCGCGCTGGCACCCACTTTGAAGAACTGCTGCGCGTCCTCTTCGTTCATGATCCCTCCCGAAGCGATGATGAAGAGGCTGGTTCTTTTCCTCACCTCGTACACCGCCCGAAGTGCGATGGGTTTGAGCACGGGTCCTGAGACACCACCTGCTATGATCCTTTCACCATCTACGTGGAGTGCCCGGATCGTGTTGATCAATGTCACACCGTTCCAGCCGCAATCTTCTGCGAGCTTAGCAACGTCTTCAACAAACCCACCTTCGATCCCGATCTTTGCGATGAGAAACACGTTCAATCTTTTTCTCAACTCCAGAAGCATCCTTTTGAGTTCTGTTGGGTTCGAAAGTGGATTGAATTGCACATTTGGACAAGAAAAGTTGCACTCGAAGGCGGCGAATCTGTCCTGGTAGGGCACCATCTTTTCTGCGACCAGCAAATATTCTTCAAAGTTTTCCCCGGCGAAGCTGAAAATAACCTTCACCTTTCTGAAGAGTTCGTCGTAAACTTGCCCTCTGAGCTCTTCGATGAACTTCTTCACACCGACGTTTTCAAGACCAATGCTGTTGATCAGGTAATTCTGCGTGGCAATGAGCCTTGGTGGAGGATTTCCATGTCTTGGTTTGAACGTGATGGTCTTGAGCGTGTAGGCACCGATGCATTTTGGATCTATGAGCTTGAGGTATTCTCCCATTCCTCCGATTCCAGAAGCTATCACGATGGGTGGTCTCAGCTCCACACCTCTTCACCTCTCAGAACAGGCCCGTCTATGCACAGATGTTTCAAACCAGTCCTGGTTTCTTTCGCACAACCTTTGCAGGCACCGATCCCACAGGCCATGTACTCGTTGAAGGACACGAACACTTCTGCTTTGTCTTTCAACACATCGTAGCTGACCTTCTCCATCTGATCCGAACCAACGATTAGGAACCAGTTGTAGCCTCTGAGCGATCTGAGCAAGTTCAAAAACGGTTCGTCCCCAACCACGAGTGGAAAGGGAATCTCAATTGAAAGCTCCTCTGCGGAGCCGATGAACACATCGCAGCCGTGCCTCTCCTTCAGATCCATGGCCATGGGCAAACAAGCGGGAGTCGCGATCATCGCACCTTTGCCCCCGGGCGGAACGAAGCCTCTGCCACACGGACCATGTGCGTTCAGCACGTTCTGTTGAACTATGTAGCCTGTTCCAGGACCGATGATCTGCACTCCTATGGCGAGTCTCTTGTTCCACCTGCCAAGACCGAAGGGCTTTCGAACGATCGAAGTTTCTGTTTCTATCATGATGAACTGAGTAGGTTCGAATTCGATCCACTCGTTGAAAGAAACGATGAACGTGTCCTCAGTGAGCTGGATGAGTTCATGTTTCGTCAAGGAAAAATTCTCCATCCCAGTACACCCACCTTCCTGAACGTTTTACACCCACCACTCTGCCCTTCAATTTTGTGCCATCGAAGACACAATTCTTTCCTTTGCTGTGAAACTTTTTCGTATCAACTGTCCATTCGAAGTTCGGATCGATCACGGTCACGTTGTCAGGATCGAAGGCTCCTTCGATCCCGAGGACCTTTCGAGGTGCTACGGTGAGTTTCTCGATAGTCTTTTCTAACCGATTCGTGGCGGTGTAGAAGGCACTGAACGCGATCTCGATGCCACTGGTTCCAAACGGAGCTTTCTCGAAATTATCGGGTTTTTCTGCATGTGGCGCATGATCTGTCGCAAAGACGCCTATCACGTCTCTCTCCACGGCCTCCAGCAACGCCTTCCTGTCATGTTCTGTGCCAAGCGGAGGATTGATCTTGAAGTTCGTGTTCTTCACATCGTTCATATTGAAGAAGAGATGGTGTGGCGTAACTTCACAGCTCACTTTCGCATACTTTCTGAGATACTCGATCGTTTCGATGGAAAGCTTTGTTGAAACGTGCTGGATGTGGAACTTCTTGAAGCCACACTCGAGCCCAAACATCACGTTTCGAAAGATAGATACAGCTTCGCTGCAGATCGGCCTTTTCGGAGCGTCGATCGGTGTGGCCTCGTAGAAGAAACCACCAAGTTCGTGCATCTGACTGTGGTCCAGCACCAGATGGGGTCTTTTACGCTTGAAGGCGTTCAGAATCTTGATCGTGTCGTATTCGATGCCATCATTGGAATAGCACAGCGTTCTTTTTCCATCCGGTTCGAGTTCACCGAACAGAGAGACAGACCAGTAGAAATCAACGACCTTATTTTGTGCCAACCGAAGATGCGCGTCCAAAACGTCCACGTTGTCAAGCTCTGGATTGGTGTTTGGCTGGATCAAGACAGCACCGAAACCACCGGCGATCGCGGCCTTTTCGAGTGAGTCGTAGTCTTCCTGGCCGTTCAGCCTCACGTGTGTGTGCATATCGAAGAAAGTTGGACAGGCCACAAGCCCTTCCTTCTGCTCGGGCAAATTCAGTTCAACGTTCAACCAGCGACGTTTCCATGGATCGTACGCTCTCAACCTCGATCACTCCCATGGCGTACTCCAGAACGGCCATCCTGACGAACACACCGTTTTTCACCTGCTCAAGGATCCTGGATCTCTCAGAATAGACCACGTCGTCCGAAACCTCGACGTTCCTGTTGAAAGGTCCCGGGTGCATCAGTATGGCGTGTTTGGGTGCGAGCTCGATCGTTTTAGAATTGATCTGCATGGTGCGGAAGAAATCGTCGACGTTTGGATAACTTTCCTCAAGTCTTTCTTTCTGGATCCTCAAGGCGTACACAACATCGACGTCGTGTATGGCCTCTTCGAGATCGTTCGTGATCAAGCTCACACCCTCGAAGCTCTCGGGTACAAAACCTTTGGGTCCAACCATTCTCACTTCCGCTCCAAACTTGTTGAGAATCTCCGTCAAAGATCTGGCCACGCGTGAATGAACGATGTCGCCCACTATGGCGACTTTGAGCTCGAGCGTCTTGAAATGTTCGAGCATCGTCATGGCATCCAGGAGCGCCTGGGTGGGGTGTTCGTTCGTACCGTCACCCGCGTTCACCACAGGCATATCGACATATTTTGCAAACTCCTTTGGCGCGCCGTTTCTCCTGATACGAACCACCAGACAATCGAAATCCATCATGTTCAGTGTCATGATCGTGTCGAGGTCGGTCTCGCCTTTCAGCAACGAGGAACTTTCTGGCGCAAAATCGATAACCCTGGCTCCGAGGTTCATCGCAGCCTTCTGGAAAGATACCTTCGTCCTCGTGGAGGGTTCAAAGAAGGCGGTGAGCACGAATTTGCCTTCAAGCGTTTTTGAATAGACCTTCAACGACTTGTACCACATGGCACGTTTGAGAATGGTCTCAATCTCTTTCCTGCTCAAATCCTTGATGTCCAGCAGATGTCTCACTGTATCACCTCCAAAGAAGCAAAAATAAAGGGGCCTTTCGGCCCCTCAAATTTCGCTTTTTTTAAAATAAAAGGGGCCTTTGAAGCCCCTTCTGGACTGCTTTCACATCTATTCAGAGTGTGGTCCAAAATCGTGCTCGTTACAGCCAGCACACCGTTCACCCCGTTTTCTGAAACAGAATTATACCCTCGCGCCGGTCTGAATGTGTTTCATCTTCGTTTCTTCACCTTTGAATTTCTGATGGACTGATCCACTCTCGCGAACGGACTGTTCAGCTACGCTTTTTCGATTCAACGATCGAGAACAGGCCAGCAAGAAGAGGTTTTGAAGGAGGCCTGAAGGTTCCAGGATTGAGCTGAGAAACTGGAAGACCCGTGGCTCTGGATATCTCCCTGAGCACGATCTCTCTGCAACCTCGTCCCTGACACGGTCCCATCCCGATCCTCAAAAGCCTCTTGAGCTCGTTGAACGTTGTGAAACCCATTTGGATGTATCTTCTAACTTCTTCGAGCGTCACTTCCTCACACCGACAGACGAAAATCTTCTCATCCACGATCTATCACCCTCACCGCCCTGACGTGCATCACGAGCTGTTTCGGAACGACCACGTGGACGACGTAGGTCTTGTCCTTCCTCGGTTCCTGAACCTTAACGATTTTCGTTCGCACAACCTCTTTGCCATGCCTGTCGAGACAAACCACGTCCTGTCCTTCCTGAGGCCTGGGCATCATCTCATACGGCAACTTCAGAATCGCCTGCTCACCAGATATGTCCGCGACGAAACAGGCAAGGCCCGGACATGCGGCAACGCACATGGCACAGCCGGTGCACTTGGAATAATCTATCGTCGGTACATCGTTGATGTTCTCGAAAGCCTTTATCGCACCTGTGGGACAGCTGTAATGACATGGATCGCACGGAATTTTCTGAGGACACTCTATTATCACCAGACCACCCTTCTTTTTCTTCCAGAGATCCATGGGCGGTGTGATCGTTTCGATCATGCTTTCACTCAGCACACCGGATCCGAATTCTTCATCGCCGAACTGATTCTGTGGTTCATCACCCGCGTCGGTTTGAACCAGCGAAGGAACCTGTTCAAGGAAAACGTGACTCAAGCCTTTTCTTACCCTGTAGGACGTTTCGCCCATTCGAAGCTCGTTCAACTTGTTCCAGTATCCTTCGAGTCTGCTTCTGAAGGTGGCTTCATCCAACCTGTTCAGAGCTCTGCTGACAGACAGTCCCGCTATCCTCCCTTCGAGCATGGCCGTGGTGGCTTCCTCTATTCCCGCAACATCACCTGCGACCCAGAATCTGGGATTTGAAGTTCTCAACGTGTGATCCCTCTTTGGAACGAAACCGCCAAGATCACCCACGTAGACCATTTCGCAACCAGCCTGCCAGAAGAGTTCCACCGTTGGAGACAGACCCACGGCGAGGCAAACCGTGTCGCAGTCGGTGAACTTTTCTTCACCGACGAGTTCCCCTTTTTCATTCACTTCCTGTATCACAGCACCTTCAACGCAGCTTTCTCCAACCACTTTTTTCACCGTGTGTCTGAGTAGTATCGGAACACCAAGGCGACGTACCTTAGCAGCGTGCACCCAGTATCCTCCAACCTTTGGAGCCATTTCGACGATCGCTGCCACTTCTGCACCAGCTTGAAGCAGCTGGTAAGAAACGATCAGACCGATGTTTCCGGCTCCGACCATCAGCACTTTCTTTCCTGGAAGAACTCCGTAGACGTTCATGAGCGTCTGTACAGCCCCCGCACCGTAGACACCCGGTAAGTCGTTGTTCACAAAGGGAACCAGCTTCTCCATCGCACCGGTAGAGACAACGATCGCCTCTGGCTCGATAATGAAAAGTCTCTTCTCACCCTGCTCGCAGAGAACCACGTTTTCTTTCGCATAGTAAGCCACGGCAGACGCGTTCGAAAGTACCTTGAGCTGTCCCGAATCCACGTACTGTTTCAGTTGCTGTTGAAGTATCTCTGCTATCTTTATCCCCCTGACAGCCGCAAAGTCCAGAGATGAACCGAAGAACTTGTGAGTCTGCTTTACGAGTTGTCCACCGAGGCGGAGCGATTCGTCAACGAGTGTGACCCTGCAGCCGCTTTCCAGCGCCTCGAGGCAGGCAGAAAGACCCGCCGGACCACCCCCAACAACAAGGACTTCGGCCTTGAAACCAAACAACCCTCGCAACTCTTCTGATGGAAGAGATGAACTTTGAAAGAACGTTCCCAGACCGTGCTGCGTTTCGATCTTCATACCTTCTTTGAGCGGTGTAATGCAGGTTCTGACGTTTGCCAAACCGTCAACTGTCATGAAGCACGACGAGCACTTGCCTATGGCACAGAAGAATCCTCTCGGCCTGTGGTACTTCTTCGTGTAGCTGAGAGTCTTGACGTTGTTCGCGTACAGCGCAACGGCGATAGGGTCGTTCTCGTACCACTCCAGCGGTCTCCCATCGTGGTAGAAGATGACCTTTCTTCCTCTGCTGAATTGCAGGATAGGATGGTCCGTTATGACGTACACCGCTTCTCTTCGTCCATGGTTGAACTTCTCCAAGAAACGGTCCCACCTTTCTCGAGAGCAAAGCACACCATGTTCACAAGATCCGTCAAATCGAAGACGGGCAACTTCGTTTCTTTCTCCACATCAGCAGCAAAAGCTGGCAGGTTCGTACATTCGAACACGATGCAACCGAGATCAGATCGTTTTTCAACGAGCTTCCTTGCGGCGTCAACAACTTCGGTTCGCGCCTCTTCAAAGTCTATACACCATTCATCGTTCAGCAAAGCTTTACCGAAATTCGTGTTCTCGAGTCCGACGATTTCGACAGGAACCTGAGCTGCTCCCACAGGTAAAAGGTGCGTCTGAGAAAGCACCTGGGAATTCGCCGTCAATATCCCCACCGGCTTCATACCGCAGATTCTGTGAACCATGGGAACCAACAGCAAAGCCGAGGTTATCACAGCTACATTCACCGCGCGAGCGAGCTCTTCCTGCAGCACGGCGAAAAATCCACAACTCGTGGTTATCACCTTCACGCCCGCAGCTTCCAACTCTCTCGCGGCGTTCAACACCTGATCGACACAGCTTTTCTCCTTACCTATGATTGCTCTGGGATTCAAACCTTCCAGGACTCTGTACAGCGCGGGAAAATTCCAGGTTCTGGCGTTCCCAACGTCTCCCACAATTCTGGGAAAATGTGTGTGTAGCATCAAAACTCCCAGGGTGAAACCGTAGAGAGTTTTTCCACCCTGAAGGATCATCCTTGACCCTCCAGCTTCTTTTTGGGACTTTTCGCCCGGATCAGCAGATAAATCAAGACTGCCAGGGTGATGGCGGCGATGACGTTCCTTGGCATCTTCGTCCAGGCAGCCGAAATGACCAAGAACACGACCACGGTTGCGCTCAGGAATCTGCCGAATGGGGTGACGGGCCTGTAGAGGTAACCAGAATTGACCACAGCCAGGAAATAGCTGACACCCGTCATCAAGATTGACAGTGAGATCACTTCCATGATCGATCCTTTCAGGAGCATGGCCCTGTTGTAGATGAACAGATAACCCGCTATGTAACCCGTCAGCGACAGTCTCCAACTGATGAATCCAACCTTCATGGGATTCGTTTTCGCGATCGAAGCGGCACAGTAGGATGCTATACAGACAGGCGGCGTCACTTCGGAAAGCATCGCAAAGTAAAGGACGAAAAGGTGCGCGGCGAGCACATCAACACCCATCTTTGTGAGCGCTAATCCCGCGATCGAGGCAGCGATCACGTAGGCCGGGGTGGTCGGCAAACCCATGCCCAGAATCAAACAGACGCCCATCAGCAAGACCAGCGCAGGCAGTAATCTTCCACCAGAAAGACTCGTGATTGCCGACGCTATACCCAAACCAAGCCCCGTGTTGGTGAAAACGCTCACCACTATTCCTGCGCCGGCACAAGCTAAGGCCACGGCGATCATGTTTTGCGCGCCTTTTTCAAAAGTGATGGCAAGTCTCTTTGGCGTCATCATCGTATCCTTTCTGAAGAAACTCAGTGCGAACGCAGTCCACGTGGCATAGTAGGCTGCCGAGAAAGGTGAAAAACCTTTGACGAGGAAATAAACCAAAACCACCACAGGCAACAACAGATAAGAATCTCTGACGATCTCGCGCCATTTCGGTATCTCTTCCGGTGGCAAACCCTTAAGATTGTCCCTGAGAGCGACCAGGTGTACCGTCAAACCGAGCGCGAGATAGTAAAACACAGCGCCAAGTATGGCTCTGTAGCATATCTCCAGATACGGTACGTTTGTGATCTCAGACATCACAAACGCGGCAGCTCCCATCACCGGCGGGACGAAGATCCCCCCCGTCGAAGCCACGGCTTCAACGGCGGCCGAGAACTCGGGTCTGTAACCCAACCTTATGCCCATCGGGATTGTGAACGAACCCGTCGCGTAGACGTTGCTCGCGGCGGTTCCACTTATGGAGCCGAACAGCGCACTCGCCAGAACTCCTATCTTCGCTGGACCTCCCGGCGATGCGCCCGTGAACTTCGATGCTATCCTGAGCAAATAATCACCAACCTTCGTCTGCTCGAAGAATGCACCGAAAATCACGAACAGCGCAACGATGGTGGCAGAGATGCCCGTTATGCTACCGTAGATTCCCGAATCGGTCAGCAGATAGAACATCTCAACCAGCCGAGGTAACTTCACAGGCTTGTTGTAAAAGACTCCAGGTAAAAAGGGTGCCAGATAGAGGTAACCTATCACACTCAAGACCAGAATGGCCATCGCTGGTGCAACCGCACGCCTCAGTGCTTCGAGGATCAGAACTATATTGATCAGCCCAAGTACGATCTGAACTGGGCTCACCGGGTCGATGAACTCAAGGCGCATGCTGAGCATGTCGTTATTCAGCATGAGATAGATTGGAGGCAGCGCTGCAAGTACGGCAAGGACGACATCGACAAGAGTGAATCTGTCCCTGGGTGACTTTTTCGTGGCTGGAAAAAGCAGGAATGCTGCGGGTAAGAGGAAAAGCAAATGTGCGCCCCTCTGCAGCCGCGGCTGCAGTATACCCACGGTCGCGGTGTATAGATGAAACAGGGTGGCGGCGATGAGCCAGCCACCCAGGATCCATCTCTGCCATCCTTTGAGTTGGCGCATGTCGCTAGCTCCTCATTTCATGTATCCCTTTTCCCTGTAGTACCTCTCTGCTCCAGGATGCAGAGGAACAGCCACGTGTTGCCAGGCAACCTCGGGAACGAAGGTTTTGTTCGCCGGGTGTGCTTGGTACAGTTCCTCGAGGTTTTCACAGAGAATCTTCGTTATCGTGTATACGACGATCTCGGGAACGTCCGCATTCACCAGCAGTTCACCAGCTGTTGTCACGGCGGGAACATCTTTGTCGAAGCCCGGATACGTGTTCGCGGGTATCAGACACAAACCGGTTTCTCTACCGACCGTTCCAAACTTGTTGTGCATGTAATCGATGCACTCGTCCGAAACGGCCAGAAGGACGGACTTTCTGGAGGAGAACATCTCAGTCACCGCCGCTGCAGGGATAGAGAGATGTGTGATGACGAAATCGACATGTCGGTCTTTGTAGAGGCTTATCATGTCGGCATACACCGCATGGAAGTATTCTCCACCAGCCTTCTTGATGTCATCCAGCGTGACATTGTAGAAGCGCAGTATCTCTTGGACGATCGGTAGATCCGACGTTCCTTTCATCGGGATCGCAACTCTCACAGGCTTACCCGATTTGATCAGATCGGCCAGTTCCTGCACGGTGCTCAATCCCTTTGCCGCATCCGCCACGAAGTGGATCTGGTAGTAACCGAAGTAGCCACCGATCGATCTGACCTTCGGACTTGGCTTTTCGTAGAGCGGTGGGGTACCTTCGAGCGCCATCTTGTCAACAAATGTGATGCCCCAGCCAAGGTCCGCATCGCCCATCGAGACACGCACAGGATTGACGACCCCTCCGCCGGGTATGACCTTGATGGATATCTTCGGCTCTTTCGCGTTTATCAGTGCTGCAACGGCACCAGCCTGAGCGTACCAGCCTCCTCCGACGCCACCTGCGATCCAAGTGAGCGTTACGGGTTTGAGCTCCTGAGCCAGAACAACACCGAGACTGAGGACCAGAACGACCACCACAGCAATCCGTGACAACCTCATCAGAACCTCCCCCTTTCAACGGTTGATTGCTCTTTCTTCTTCGAACTGCGGAATCTTGCGGGACTCAGTTCGTCGATCGTGAGAGAAGTCTTCTCCCCACAGATCAGCTGAGTCACCAGTGCTCCGGTGATTGGAGCGAGCGCGATGCCATCACCTTCATGCCCCGTCGCAACGAAGAAACCAGGATTCTTTGGATCTTCCCCTATGACATACTTTCCATCTTCGCACGCCGGTCTCAAGCCAGCGAAGGTGCGTATGATACGGACGTTTTTGAAGATGGGAAACAGCTCGATTAATCTCTTCGCGATCGCGATGAACGCCTCCAGCGTCGTTGATCTGTCGAAACCCACGTATTCCCTTGTGCTGCCCACCAGGTAATTCCCGGGGTGGGTCCTGGACATCGCAAAGCCAAGATTGAGTCTTTTTGCCGTTTCATCTTTCTGCAGATGCGAAACGTGCTTGGCGATTATGTAGTCAGAATCCCAAGCGTCCGTGTCTCCGACCGAATCGATCGGCTCGGTCACGAGGATCTGTCCACGTTTCGGTTTGATCGGCACTTCCAGGCCCACCATCTTGCAGATTTCGCTGGACCAGACTCCCGCCGCACAAACAACGATTTGTGCTTCGTATTCATCCCCGCTTTGAACCTGCACTCGCCAGTGATCTGAATTTCTTTCCAAAGCCACGACTCTGGAAAACTTCTTCAACTCCATTCCATAACGCGATCCCGCGCTCAAAAGGGCTTTCAGCACCGAGAAAGGATCGATCTGCGAATCATCAGGACAGTAAGTGGACACGAGCACACGCTCACTCACGAAGGGTTGTTTTTTCCTGATCTGTTTTCTATCGAGCATCGTGACGTTGAGACCTATGGACCTCTGCTCCGCCACGAAGCGTTCCATGAAAGGAAGATGTTCCTCTTTGTCCACGAGGATCATTCCACCGCGTGTTTCGAACCAGAGGTTCTCACCGAGATCTCTCTGCCAGGCTTTGTACATCTCGAGACTCAACAAAGCCATTCTCAGAGGAAGACCCGGAAGCTTCGACTGAAGCAGGATCATGTGATCACACGCACCAGAAGTACCGGAGCCGATGTCGAACTGTTCCAGGACCAGAACCTTCTTTTTTCTCTGAGCGAGCTGAAAAGCCGTTGAAAGTCCTATTATGCCACCGCCGATGACGACAACGTCATAGAATGTCACTCATCGACACCCCACCCTGGAAGGTCACAGGAAACGAACGTGAAACGATATTTTTACTATAATAGCACCATACAGATCACATGTCAAGTGAAAGCAGCTCCATGAAATCGAGAATCTTGAGCTGAAGAATTCGGTAGAATTTCAGTGACAAACGCTTGGGGAGTGGTGAACTTGAAGGATTTCAAATGGGCGATCGTGACAGGAGGTTCTTCCGGGATTGGCAGAGAGTTCGTGCTGGAGCTCTCCAGAAGGAAGTTGAACGTTATAGCCACAGGCAGGGATGAAAAAAGGCTCAAGCAGTTGGCAGACGAGGTGAAGGAGAAGTTCAAAACGCAGGTTCACACCTTCGTGGTGGATCTGTCCTCACCGCAAAAGGTGAAACGTTTCATCGAAGAAGTTTCGAGCTTCGAGATAGATCTTCTGGTGAACAATGCGGGTTTTGGTCTTTACGGCGAGTTCGTGAAGCTCGATTCCGAAGAGATCGAAAACATGATCGAGGTCAACGTTAAAGCGCTCACTGTGTTGAGCCATCATTTCGCGAAACAGATGGTTCAAAGACGCCGCGGAGGCATAATAAACGTCTCTTCCATCGCCGGATACATGCCTCTCGCTTACTTCAACGCCTACAGCGCGACGAAGGCTTATGTGTACTATCTTTCCCTGGCGCTGTGGGCAGAGCTCAAAAAATATAACGTCCACGTGTTGTGCGTTGCTCCCGGGCCGACTCGAACAAGATTTTTCGAACGCGCGTTCAAAGATCAAAGCTTTCGTACCTTCGGCAAGCTCATGGATCCGAAACAGGTCGCATTCGGCGCGATTGAAGCGTTTGAGAAGAGAAAACCCATTTACATACCCGCCTTCAAGAACAGGTTGATCAGTTTCGCTGCGAAGAAACTGCTTCCCGATAGATTGCTCGCCAGATTCACAGCAGGCTGAGACTTCGAGATATTCCCTTGTCCCGGGGTTTAACAGAGCGTTAATGGTTCAGCCACGGTGACTGTCAAGAGAATGGTTGTATAATTGTACAACAGTGAAAGGAGGTTAGCAATGCATGTCGAAAAGTTGTTCAAAGCGCTTGCGTGCAGGTGGAGGATCGAGATCCTGAAACAGATCGCCAAGCAGGATGTGTGCATCTGCGAGCTTGAGGCTTTAAAGCACATAGACAAGACAACGCTATCGAGGCACATATCGCTTTTGGAAAACGTGGGAATTGTGGAG
>LDZQ01000588.1_pt1 | contig 39455 bp, 41 predicted proteins | sample 615361 | NCBI WGS metagenome assembly LDZQ01 (sample SAMN03408297, study PRJNA278302) | terrestrial metagenome | isolation source: oil reservoir sample I2 | place: USA: Alaska, North Slope, Ivishak formation | collected 2013 | reverse complement strand
GCGCTGAAAGCTGTCGGAGCGATTCTTGTTTTTTCAATCTTCATTGCTCCCTCATCGACTGCAAGGCTGCTGGGAAGAAATCTTTCGTCAGTCTTCTTCATTTCATTCGTTTTAGCCCTCTCAAGCCTTTACTTTGGCCTTTTAACCTCTTTCTACTTCAGCATTCCTTCAGGTGCGGTTGCGGCAGCCATAGCATCGTCGATATACTTCGCAGTCTCGTGGAGGGGTTAGGGAAAAACTTAAAGCCTTGTTCATACACGCTTGGTCATGTGGTCTAAAGCCTCAGCTTTGTGCTTCTTTTCCGGCTTCGCGATGCTCGTTTACGGTGTTTACAAGGTACTCTCGCTCGCTCCCGTTTCATCGCCGACAATAGCTGAGAACTACAGAATAATATTCTTTCACGTCCCCGCAGCCGTTTCTTCTTTTGTGGCATTCGCGGTAACTCTGGCCTTCTCAGTTGTTTTTCTCAAAACGGAGAACTACAGAAGGGATGTTCAGGCTGTGAGCTCAGCAAAATTCGGTTTTGCTATGATTACCGCCGCTCTCATAAGCGGCTCGATATGGGCAAAGGTCGCTTGGGGGAGCTACTGGAACTGGGACCCGAGGGAGACGTTTGTTCTCGTCCTCTGGTTTGCCTACGCTGCGTACTTCGGTTTGAGAGCGAGCATTGAGGATTATGCGGTGAAGGCGAGATACTCAGCCATCTACTCCATCTTCGCCTTCGTCACGGTTCCGATGAGCTATTTTTCGTCTCTCCTCTCCCCGCTTCATCCAAAACCTTTCGAAGTGAGCTTTGATACGGAGAGGGGAATGCTGTTGGGAGTTATGATAATCGCGTTCATTTTGCTCTACATCGCCTTTTTCCTTCTGGATTCGAAAATTTCCGAAATAAGGGAGAAATTGGAGGTGATGGAAAATGAATGATTACACAGCAGTAATGCTGGCTTCGATGGTCGTTTTGATTGCCCTGTTCGCCGTGTACACCTTAACCCTGCTGAACGCGATAAAGCTGAGCAAGAAGTTCGGTTAGTCGAGCCTTCTCCTTACCGCAGGGTTTCTGGAGGCGATTTCCTTAAGAGCCTGCTCGAAGCAGTCAGTTGAAGGAATTGTCTCGCAGAGAAAGATGCCCGTCCTTCCGACCTCTCTCCTTCTCGTCAGAACCCTTATTCTCTCCGTCACGACGTCTATTGACACTCCGAGCATTCTCGCCACGCTGCTCGGATGAATGTCTGTAAGAGGGATTTCGCGATGCCCTTTTCCGGTGGGAATTATCAGAACGAGTCTTTTGTCCACTCCCGGCACTCTTCGCTTCTCCATCAACCCCCTGTAATCAACACAGCCTCCGAACCTGTAAAAGTCCATCTCCCTTTCCCTCATCCTGACCAGTGGAAAACTGACGGTGGTGTTGTCGGACAGCACAAATTCTCCCTTTATGGCGTAGTTTGGAGTTGCCTGGACGATTCTTTTTTCAAGGACTTCGAAGCCGTCAAGAGCGACCTCAACCTTATAAGAGGGTATAACCTCGGGGATGAAGATGTCCACGTCACTTTTTTCGTTCACATCCCCTCTCGCAACGCTGCCGTAAACAACGCTTTCGATTCCGAATGAAAGTAAGGACTCCATTACCTCCTTTGCCCGCTCCCTTTTCTCTGCGAGTATGTTCCAGCGCTCCTGATCGTACTCTATCAATTTCCTTCCACCGTATGTTCCGACCCTCCTCATTCGACTGTCTCGTCTATCCAATCGAGAAACTCCTTGAGCCCTCTTTCTATCGGTATTGCGCATATGCAGGGAGTTGTGTAGCTGTGCATCGCCTTTACCTCATCCCTGACTTCGGCAAACTTCTCCGACCTCGTTTTAACGATCATGGCAAACTCAGTTGCTGCCTCTATCTTTCCCTCCCACCAGAAGAAAGATTTAATGGGAAAGATGTTTACGCAGGCTGCGAGTTTTTTCTCAAGGAGCCTCTTCGCTATTCTTTCCGCCTCCTCCAAAGAAGGGGCGGTTATGTAGATGAAGTTGTGCATGCAGCTCTTTAATGCTCTGGACTTAAATTATTTCTTCTTTCTCTTCACAACAACAACGTCGCCCAGTGTTGGAACAAGGCTCTTGCTCTTCTCAATTTTGATTTCGGGAACCTGCTCTCTCAGCTTGATGTTGAACAGCTTCTCCAGCTTCTCCACAACCTCAGGCTCAGGTGTAATCTCCGCATTCTCGATTTTCTTTATCAAAGACTCCTTCTCCTGAATCTTCTTTGCAAGCTGCTCCTGACTCCAGCCTCTCTTTTCCCTTTCTCGCCTGATAATAATGTGGAAGTTCTCAACAAGCTCCTCTGTGAACTCGATTTTTGTCGAACCCCTCTTCTTTTTCAGAACGACCCTTCTCGCCCCCTGCTGAGATGCTACGGAGGGCTTCTTTTCAGTTCCGAACTGTCTGCAGGAGCCGCAAACCGTAACCTCACTGCCCTCAACAACAATCTTGAAGCCTTTTCCCTTAATCTCTCTGCCACAGATTTCGCAGTTCATTTCACTCACCAGCAACAAGTTCTTATATGATGAGTGATATATATGTATTTGGAGGCTTCCGGAACGGTAGAGGGAAGCAAAAAATAAAATTGAGGGATAAAATATGGGCGATAGCGAAATACAATACCTCCTGGAAAAGTTGAAGAAGCTGGAGGAGGATTACTACAAGCTTAGAGAGCTTTATCGCAGATTGGAAGACGAGAAGAGGTTTATCGAAAGCGAAAGAATAAGGTATGAAAGAGAAGTAAGAAGGCTGAGAAGTGAAGTTGAAAGATTACGCTCACCGCCATTACTCGTAGGTGTTGTTTCAGACATACTTGAAGACGGAAGAGTTGTTGTGAAGAGCTCAACCGGACCGAAGTTCGTTGTCAACACCTCGCAGTACATCAATGAGGAAGAACTCAAGCCGGGTGCGAGAGTCGCTTTAAACCAGCAGACGCTGGCAATAGTGAATGTCCTTCCAACATCCAAAGACCCAATGGTTTACGGCTTTGAGGTGGAGGAGAAGCCAGAAGTTAGCTACGAGGACATAGGAGGTCTTGATGTACAGATTGAGGAAATCAGAGAGGCTGTTGAGCTGCCGCTGCTGAAACCGGAGCTTTTCGCGGAAGTTGGCATAGAGCCGCCCAAGGGTGTGCTGCTCTACGGTCCGCCGGGTACGGGTAAAACCTTGCTGGCCAAAGCGGTCGCAAACCAGACGAGGGCAACGTTCATACGTGTGGTTGGCAGCGAGTTCGTTCAGAAGTACATCGGAGAGGGAGCAAGGCTGGTCAGAGAGGTGTTCCAGCTCGCAAAGGAGAAGGCACCTTCAATAATATTCATAGATGAGCTTGATGCAATAGCTGCGAGAAGGACAAACAGCGATACCAGCGGTGACAGGGAGGTTCAGAGGACGATGATGCAGCTCTTAGCTGAGCTTGACGGCTTCGACCCGAGAGGGGATGTGAAGGTCATCGGTGCGACGAACAGGATCGACATACTCGACCCAGCAATCCTTCGACCTGGAAGGTTTGACAGAATAATAGAGGTTCCGCTACCAACGTTCGAGGGGAGGATACAGATTTTCAAGATACACACGAGGAAGATGAAGCTTGCGGAGGACGTTGACTTCAAGGAGCTTGCGAGAATCACGGAGGGTGCGAGTGGAGCGGACATCAAGGCGATATGCACCGAGGCAGGGATGTTTGCCATCAGAGAGGAGAGGGCGAAGGTTACAATGCTGGACTTCACCAAGGCGATAGAGAAGGTGCTCAAGAAGACGACTCCGATACCCGATTTGAAGGGAGTGATGTTCGTTTAACCGTTCCGGGAGTCTCCACCATTTTATCATTTTAATTTTTGCTTTTCAGCATTGCTGAATAAAAAACTTAAAAAGCACTTGTGAATTCTGAACTATAAGATGGAAATTGGATGCATAACGATTTCTCACAAAAATGCCAAAGTTGAGGAAATTGAGAAAATCTGGCTTACTGTAAAGCCGAGACTGGAGGATGTGATTTCGAAATGCAGTTTTTCCGAGTATGCTTACATCTTCACATGCAATCGCTTCGAAATCTATCTCGTTGGCGAGAATCTGAAAAGCTGTCTTCAAGATATTGCGGAGGAGCTTGGTATAACCGGAAAGGCTGAAATTTTTGTTGGTGAGAGCTGCCTGAGGCACCTGCTGAGAGTTGCTTCGGGAATAGAGTCGATGATTGTTGGGGAGGAGCAGATTCTCGGTCAGGTAAGGCAGTGCTTCAATCTCTGCAGGGAAGGTGGGCAGGCTGGGGAGGTTCTGGAGAGGGTTTTCGGCAAGGCCGTTCAGGTCGGGAGAAGGGTTAGGAGAGAGACGGCAATTTCGAAAGGCTCGGTGTCGATTGGCTCTGCTGCGGTTGAGGTGGCGGAGAGAGTTCTGGGAACGCTGAAGGGAAAGAAGGCTTTGCTCGTAGGTGCGGGGGAAATGGGCACGCTCGTTGCAAAGGCCATTGCAGGTAAGGAAGTAGAGGCTGTTTTAATAGCCAACAGAACGTACGAGAAGGCTGAGGAGCTTGCAAAACGAATTGGCGGGGTTGCAGTAAAGTTTGACAAACTGGTTGATTACCTCAAGGTCTGCGACGTCGTCATATCCGCAACCTCCGCACCCCACGCCGTCATAACGAGGGGGGACGTGGAGAGGGCTATGAGGGAGAGAAGTCAGAAGCTTCTCATCATTGACATAGCCTTGCCGAGAGACGTGGATGAGAGCGTTGCACAACTTGACGGAGTTGAGCTACTCACGATCGATGATTTGAGGAGAATAAGCGAGGAGAACCTTGCCAGAAGGAGGGAGGAGATAGCAAAGGTTGAGGGGATTATTGAGGAGGAGCTTGAGCAGCTAAAGCTGCTCTTGAAGGACATCTCCGCCAGAGACGCCATTGCAGCCATGTACTCTCTCGCTGAGAGGTTCGTTGGCGAAGAGGTGGAGGAGCTTTACGCAAAGCTAAACGCGAGATACGGCGTTTCAGAGGATGTTAAGGAAATTCTCAACGATTTTGCCAACTCCCTCATTAAGAAATTCCTGAGAGAGCCTACAGTTCGCCTGAGGGAGGCGGCGAGGAAGGATGAGTTTCACGTTATTGAGTCCATAAAGTATGTTTTCGGTGATGGAAATGGCAGAGTTTCCGAAGGTAAGGATGCGAAGGTTGAGGAAGGCAAACCTGAGGTGGATGTTCAGAGAAGCAAGGCTGAGTCCTGAGAATCTCATAACACCGATTTTCGTTGATGAAAATATTAAAGAAAAGAAGCCGATCGAATCCATGCCTGACTACTTCAGAATTCCGCTGGAGATGGTTGATAAGGAGGTTGAGGAGTGCCTCGAGAAGGACCTGAGAAGCTTCATCCTTTTTGGCATCCCCTCCTATAAGGACGAAACTGGTTCTTCTGCTTATGACCAAAATGGTGTAATACAGAAAGCCGTCAGGCGAATTAAGGCTGAGTTTCCGGATGCTGTAATCGTAACGGACGTCTGCCTCTGCGAGTACACAACTCACGGCCACTGCGGTGTTGTAAAGGATGGGGAGATTGTGAATGATGAGACATTGCCCATAATCGGGAAAACTGCTGTGAGCCATGCGGAAAGCGGAGCGGACATTGTTGCGCCATCCGGAATGATGGATGGAATGGTTAAGGCGATAAGAGAGGCCCTTGATGCAGCGGGTTTTGAGAGCACTCCCATTATGAGCTACTCCGCCAAGTATGCTTCCAACTTCTACTCTCCCTTCAGAGATGCTGCGGAGAGCGGGTTCAAGTTTGGTGACAGAAGGGGGTATCAGATGGACATCCACAATGCCAGAGAGGCGATGAGGGAGATCGAGCTTGATGTCAAAGAGGGAGCGGACATAATCATGGTCAAGCCGGCCCTGCCCTACCTCGACATTATAAGAATGGCAAGGGAGCGCTTCGATTTGCCTTTGGCAGCGTACAACGTGAGCGGAGAGTACAGCATGATCAAAGCTGCGATAAAGAACGGCTGGCTGAGCGAGGAGGCAATCTACGAGGTTCTGATTTCCATAAAAAGGGCTGGAGCGGACCTCATCATAACCTACCACTCCAAGGAAATTGCCGAGAAGCTTCAGTAAACTTCAGCGTCCACAACAACGTGATAAACACCCGGAGAGTAATTTTTAACCTTCTTAAAACCCAGTATTCTGCATTTTTTCCCCATTTTCCTGCAGGCTTTCTCCACCCTCCTTACGGGCCTGTCAATAACCGCTTCAGGAGTTGCCTCGTGGTAGTGCACAACACCCCTCTCCTTCAGAGCCCTTATGGCGGTGTGGAGGTAATCGTGGCAGTAAATGTGCCCCATGACAACCCTGTCCGCTACACCCTCAGGCGTAACGAACTGGGAATCGCCCAGAATCGGAACTATATTTCCGACGTCATTCAGCTTTATATTCTCAAGAAGGAGTTTGTAGGACTCAGGGTTAATTTCAATGGAGTATATTCTCCTTGCCTTTGAGTGGACGGCGATCGGTATTGAGAAGTATCCGATGCCCGCGAACATGTCAACAACCACCTCCCCATCTTCAACGAGCCTCGCGATTCTCATTCTCTCCGCCTGGTTGCCCAGGCTGAACATGACCTTGGCGACGTCAATCCTGAACCTGCACCCGTTCTCCCTGTGCTCCGTAACGCTCCCTTCCCCTGCGATCAGCTCCATTCTCGGCTTTCTCTTCATCCCGTATCTGCCGTAATCACACCAGACCGCCTTGCAGGGGTTAATCTGCATCAGAGCCTCTCCAATCACCTTGGCATACTCCCTGGCCCTTTCATCGAGCTTAACGACGACGATGTCGCCAATAACCTTGTAATTTGTGGGAATAAGCTCCTCCGGCACCTTTCCCCTAAGAATTTCCCGAAGACTCCTTTTTCTCGAAAAAACAGGATTGTCCTGCTCAACTATAGTGTATCCCTTGAAAAAACTCTCGGCAGAGTCAATAATCGGAATCTCAACGTAGTCTCCGGATGCCGTAATCCTCCTGCTCTTGTCCTTGACACCGAGCTTCTCCGCCAGCCTTCTAACCTGCTCTGCCTCACTCTTCGGAACTCTGACCGCCTTCATACACGGAGAAGAATTTGCCATTTATTTCGAAAACCTTCACCTCAGCGCCAATCTCCGCTCCCGAAGGTTTCGGAGTCGTCACAAGCCTTCCATCCTCGCAAACAACTTCAACCGCATTGGGGTCAGCGTTAACCACAACACCGCTCTTCAGGTCTTCTCTTCTCACCGCTACCCTCTCATTGCCGAGGTTGACGGTTTTTCCTGTGAGTATGTCCAGACCCTTTCCAGCCACGGAGTTTCTGACAACTGCGAACCTCCCCTCTTTCTCTACAATGTCTCCTTCTCTGTATTCAGGCAGTTTGACCGAGTAGGTGAATCTGTAAACGTCTCTGCCGTCGATTCGCGTGTGCAGCTTCTTGCTCTCCGTGATGCTCCCCCCGAGCTTTTTCATAATCATCCTTGATACCTTTTTGCCTATGTTTCTGCTTCCGAAGAATATGTTGACACCCTCCCTCTTCCTCTCAAGCTTTGAAATAAAGGCCTTCTGATCTTCGGGAGCGCTTGAAATAACCTCATCCACAATTTCTAAGGCTTTTTCAATTTCTTCGTCACTTAGCTCTCTTCCGGCAGCCCTCAGCTGCACTATTGACTCGTAATACCCCCCAGCCTCCCTGCTGCACTTCTCGCAGAGCACTTTGTTTATCCTGTACTTCAGTGGAACTAAGATCTTAACCTCATCGCCAGAAATCTCACCCCTGAAGACGCAGTGCTCCTGGGATATCGCAACTTCGGTAACGTTAAACTCCTCAACAACTCTTGCATTTCTCAAAACCATTTCTTCGATAACTTCCTCAACGCTCCTCTCAACCCACCTGTTTCCCAGCCTAATTAAATTGCATCTGCTGCATACGGTAATCTCAAATTCGTCGATTTTGGCAACTTCTTCCTTCTCAACCATGCATTTTCCGCACAAACTCCCGGTTTCAATTTCTCTTCCGCATACAACACATCTCACGTTGCAATTACTCCGACGCTTCTTAAAAATCTGAACAGAAAACTTTATATTTCGACTACCTAACATAAAGTTAGGTTAAGTAAGTTAGGAAAGAAAGGTTAGGGGGAGGTGATGGGGATGTTGATTGACCCGTTTGAGGAGCTGAGAAGGATGCAGGAGAGGTTTAACAGGCTGCTGGAAGAGTTTGGCAGATTCCCTGAGGTGAAGGAGTTCAGGGTGACAATGCCGGTCGATGTTATTGACGAGGGCGAGCAGATCAGAGTTGTCGCGGACCTGCCGGGATTCAGCAAGGAGGATCTGGAGATTTACTTTGAGGATGGAGATTTAGTCATAAAGGCGGAGAAGAAGGAGGAGTTCGAGGAGAAGAAGGGTGAGTACCTCAGAAGGGAGAGAAGGATGGGAAGGGTTTACAGGAGGATTGCGCTGCCTGCTGGACTTGACATCGATGCTGTCAAGGCCAAGTACAACAACGGAGTCCTTGAGATAACCATTCCGAAGCTGAAGAAGGACAGAAAGGCCGTGCAGATTGAGTAATTAGCTTTTATTTCTTTTTGAGTTTGTAGGCAATTACGAATAATTACACTATTAATGGGCTCATACAACCTCAAAAAGCTTTTAAAGGTTCGAAAAAATAGCCCGCATGGAAATTGTAAAAGAGGTTGAAAGGCTGATTCGGGAAGGAAAAATTCTTGATGCTTTTGAGCTTGTAAAGCAATCCGCACCTGAAGAGCTAAGGGAGACGATAGAGAAGTCCTTCAGAGATGCTGAGGAGATTAAAAAGCTTGATGGAATCTGGAAAAAACTCATGCTGATACTTCACTTCGTTTACGCTTCTCAGGACGCGGTCGAGAGGCAGGACAAGCAATCTCTCGTTTCCTGCGTTGTTTCATCTGTTAATGCGATAAAGCTCACCATTGAGCTTGGAATGAAATCCATAACGCCGGTTTTGATGAGAAACGCTGCGAGAGCATTGATTCTGATGGACATGAAAGAAAACGCGGAGAGGATGTACACGGAGGCGGAAAAAATATGCGAGGAAAACAGAGATGAAGAGATGCTTGCAGCCATTGAAAACGACCTCGCAACGCTTTACTACGACATGGGAAAGTACAACGAGGCCAAGGTTAAGGCCGAAGAGGCTTTAGAGATAAGGAGAAAGATTGGCACCAAAGAAGAGCTTGCGGAAAGCCTTGCGACCGCATCGGAGATTTACGTAAAACTCGGAGACTTTGACGAGGCTGAGGAGTGCTACAGAGAGGCGGAGAAGCTGTACAGGGAACTCGTGGAGGAGGCAGAGTCCTTCAAGCTTAACCTGGCCATTCTGCTGAGCAACTACGCGATGTTCCGAAAGAAGCTCGGAAGGTATCAGGAGGCTGAGAAAATGTTCAAGGAGGCGCTGGAGATTTTCCAGAATCTCGAAAGGATTGATGCGGACTTCATGCAGTTCGTAGCCGCAGCGTACAGGCATCTTGGAGACCTCTACAGAGAAATGAAGGAGTACTCGAAGGCTGAGGAGTACTACAAGCTTTCGAGGGAGAAGTTCAGGGACATACAGAAAAGGTGGGAAAGCGTAGCGAGCTAAATCCCACAGCTTTTTATATCCACCTCCACAACCTCCCCTCTTGGCTCTTTTTCCTTGAATATCTGCCCCTCGAACCTGTAAACCTCCGCTCCGGTGAGCCAGCAGTCCGGTGGTAGGCCTGCTTTCATGCAAGTCTCGCTGAGGAACTCCTCGGCGTCCATGTTGTACTCCACGGCAACCTGAGGCAGGAGGAGACCTGAGAAGGGGCCCATTTTTACTATAAGACCATGTCTCCCAATTTCGACGTGGTTGGGTAGGTCTTTGGGCTTGGCATCAATTCTCTCAGGCGGAGTTAAGATGGTCACCTCAACAATGATTTCGTTCATCTCGCTCAGCCTCACAGGCTCGAAACGTGGATCGTCAACCGCAGCGGCGATTGCGGACTCTATTATCGCCTCGTCAAGCCTTTTAACCGGATAGGGAAAGCCAATGCAACCCCTCAAATTTCCGTGCTTTGTCAGAGTTGTGAAAACCCCTCTTTTTTGGGAGAAAACGCCGTCAAGTCTTTTTTGGAGTATTTTCCTTTCCTCAAGGTAGTGCTCTATAGCCTCCCTTGCAAGCCTGACGGCTTTTTCGCCCTCTTCCCTCGTCAGAAGTTTGACCATAGTTACAGTGCGTTTTAAATTTAATAACGTTGTTGCTCTATCATGATTGTCGGAATCGACGTTGGGGGGACAAACACCGATGTTGCCGTTCTGGAAGGAAACGTCTTCCAAATAAAGAGCTTCAGAACCTCGGAAGTTATTCAGAACTTATCCGACTTCATCGAGAAAAATTTTGGTGATGCTGAGGCCGTTGGAATCGGTGTGGCTGTTTGGTTTGTTGACGGTAAGCCCGTTAAGGCACCTAATCTTCCAGCAATTCCGAAAATGGAGCTCGATGTTCCGTTCATTGTGGACAATGACGCGAACTGTTTCGCTTACTTTGCCGCCAAAACTCTGAACTTCAGGCATTTGCTTGCGGTGACGGTTGGAACGGGTATTGGAGGGGGGATTGTTGCCGACGGGAAGATTTACAGGGGTAGGGGTGCGGCCGGCGAGATTGGGCACACCTTTGTTGGAGGGAGGAAGAGGTGCAGGTGCGGTGGTGAAGGGCACCTTGAAGCCTACTTTGGGGGGTGGGCTATGGAGAATGTGAAGGAGTTGATTGATACAGGGGAAATTTATAGCACGGCAGAGTTCGCCCTCTTCTGCCGCTCTCTGGCCAACGCTGTGATGCTGCTGAATCCCGAGGCAATAGCTCTCGGGGGGAGAATAGGGGGGAGGCTGGATGAGAGGCCGCTCGCGGAGAAGGTTAACCGCTACCTTCCGGAGGAAATAGATGTGGTGGTTAGGGTTGTTAAGGACGATTACGCTGTGGCGAAAGGGGCAGCGCTTCTAGCCCTTGATACCATCTCTCAAAATCTGCCTTAAGCCCACTTTTTTCAATCAGGTCGAGCGAAACTATATACTCATCCTGAGTTTCCCTCTTCGTCCCCACAACGAGGTAGAACTTTCCGTCGATCTCCTCCAAATCCCCTCTCGCCAAAATTCTCTCCCCTCTGAAGGCCTGCCCGACGAAGGTGTGTGTGAAGCTCAAAACAGCCTCTATTTCGGGATGCTCGATCGGATAGTAGCCCGGGTAGTCGAAAACGAGCGAGTCATCCTTTACAACGGCGCTTATCTCAACCTTCCCCTTCTTTACGCCCATGTCCTCCGGCACGTTCCTCGAAAGCTCATCGTAGTCTCTGACGTACAGCAGGTCGAAGTAGGTGCTACCGAGAAAAGCTCTGTGGTACTTTCTTCTTTCGTGAGTCACGAAAACGTCGTAGGGGAGGGCGATTTTTCTCTTGCGGTAGATGAAATCCCACGTCGCATCATCCGGCTCGGAAAGCTCTTTCCGCTCAATCCCACCTTTCAGCCTCTCCCTTGCCTCGAACCACCACCTGCCGTAGACTATGAAGTCAACGTCCGAATCACCGCCCTCAAGCCCGATGAGTCTCGAGCCCGTTACGCCCATTTTCTCCTTGGGGATTTCAGAGAAAAATTCAACGATTTTTCGCACCTCTGCAGACCTCATTGCAAAGCCCAACCTCTCCTCGGGCTTGTAGATGCTCTCGACAACTCCGTAAGGGAGTCTGAACACTCCTGAGTCCAGATACTTCTCCGCGAGAGGAGAGTTTACCGCCTCATCGTGAGGGAGCTTTCTGTATCTCCTTCCGTTCAGCTCTCTGTCTCCATTGCTGTCCGGAACGTATCTGAGAAAACTCTTTATCCTCTTCTCATTTCTGTATCCGACAACGGAGAAAAAGCATTCCTCAGCCTTTACGAAATCCCTCAAGCGCACTGGCTTATCTACCCTCATACTTCGCGTATATCCTTCTTATTTCTCTTGCCCTTGCCCTTTTACCCTCCCCCCTCAAAACACCGCCGGAAATGAGCTTGATTCTGTGGATTCTGAACCTCTTACCATCAACATGCAGAACCTCTCCAACCTCAAATTCGGTCTCTCCGTCAACAACCATCTTGTAGGGGGTGGTAACGCTCCTCTTGTGGAGGCTCATTCTAACCTCTACCTCGCCGACATCTCTCAGCCACACTGTCTCTATCTCACCAACCGCTGCACTCTCCGCCCTCTTGCCGTTTTTCAGCTCAAGCGAAGTGATTTCGCCTATTTTGTGACCTCTTTCAGTTTCAACAATGTACTCGTCCCCCTTTTCGAGCTTCTCTCCCTCGTAGGCTCTTATCGACCCTTTTACGGATTCCGGCCCACTGCTGATTATCGCCCTAACCCCCACCTCCCTTCTTGGAAGGTGGGTGGTGAAGGTTCCGCACTCCGTGCATCTGTAGAGGTTCTTCTCCTCTCTTATGAGCTCGTGAAGCGTCTCCTCACCGCAGGTGTCGCAGTAGATGTACTCTCTTTTCATCCTTTCACCTTTTCACTCTCAGAAGTTAAACTTTCTCTCCAAACCTCTCCTGAAAGAACTTGCCCGCAACCTCTGCTATTTCGAGACCGAGCGGATAAACGCTTTCATCAATCTTGAAGTTTTTCTCCGTCCTCTCAAGCATCTGAACCGGAAAGAATCTCCACTTCTTTCTGGGGAGTTTTAGGGCAACGTATGCTTCAGCCCCAAACCCCCTTGCGAACGTTACCAGCTGCTCAACCTCATCTGCAGAGAGGTAGAGGGGCAATTCTTTCCGCATCTTTACCTCTATAGCCAAATAAGTCCTTCCATTTCCCGCAACTATGTCCGGGCAGGGAAAGGGGGAAACTCCGCTGCCCGCAACTCTTATTGCTGCGAATCCAGCTTTCCAGAGTTCTACAAGCAAATCTCTTTCAAATCTCGTGCCCTTGCTCTTCATCCAATCAACCAGAAAATTTTTTAATTATTTATTAACTTTACGTATGGCGAAGCTTCTTGTTTTGATCGTGAGCGGAAAGGAGGCAAGGGAGAAGGCCGTTGCTGGGCTGGTTTTTGCGGCGAACTCAATGAAGTTCGGCTGGGCTGAGAAGGTGGAGATAATCTTTTTCGGCCCTTCAGAGGACTTGCTTGTGGAGGACGAGGAGTTCAGAAATCTCGTTTTGAGCCAGCTTGGCGAATACAAGCCCCTCGCCTGCAAATTCGTTGCGGACATGAAGGGATATGCCGACAAGCTGGACTTTACGAGGCTTGAGTACATTGGTGAGCTGGTGAACAGGCTCATTGATGAAGGCTTTACGCCCATGGTTTTCTGATTACTTTATTTTTCTCGGGTCGGTAATTTCTCCGTAGATTGCCGTTGCTGCCGCTACTGCAGGATTCACAAGGTAGATTTTGCCCTCAGGACTTCCCTGCCTGCCGATGAAGTTCCTGTTGGAGGTTGACACACTAACCTCTCCGCTTGCAATCAAACCAAAGCTTCCTCCCATGCACGGCCCGCAGCACGGGGCCTCAACCAGCGCTCCAGCGTCAACGAATATCTCAATCAGCCCTTCCTTCAAGGCCCTCCTGTACTCCCTGTGGCTTGCAGGAATGACTATTAATCTGACATTTGACGCAACCTTCTCTCCCTTTAGTATCTCAGCCGCAATCTTCAAATCCTCGTATCTGCCGTTGGTGCAGGAGCCGATGAAAACCTGATCAACCCTCGTCCCCTCAACCTCCGATATTCCAACCACGTTGTCAACTCTGTGCGGGGCAGCGACCTGAGGCTCCATTCCAGTCACATCAAGCTCAACTTCCTGAAATTCAGCATCCTCATCGCTTTTCAGCAGCTCTCCCTCATAGGGCCTGCCCATTGCCTTCAAATATTCAAGCGTTGTTTTGTCGGGCTCCACAATTCCAGCCTTGCCTCCCATTTCAATGGCCATGTTGCACATGGTCAGCCTGTCAGACATTCCAAGCTTTTCCACAACCTCTCCGCTGTAGATGCAGGCCTTGTAGTTAGCTCCATCAGCCCCAACCATTCCGATGAGCTTGAGCACTATGTCCTTGCCGTAAACGTGCTTTTCCAGCTTACCGTGGACGTTGAATCTGATTGACTCTGGAACCTTGAACCACAGCTTTCCCATCGCCAAAACGAAGCCCATGTCTGTTGAGCCTATACCTGTGGCGAAAGCTCCCAAAGCCCCATACATGCACGTGTGGCTGTCGGCCCCAACAATCAGCATTCCGGGCTCAACGTGGTTTTCAACCATTATCTGGTGGGCAATTCCCCCTTTAACATCGTAGTTCAGAATCCCCTGCTCCTCAGCAAACTTCCTCAGCATCTTGTGGTTTTCTGCAGCATGCACGCTGTCCGCCGGCACCTGATGGTCGAAGGCCATAATCACCTTGCTTTTGTCCCAGACCTTTGCATCACTGCCGAGAATTTCCCTGAAAGCTTTAATCGCGAGAGGAGCGGTTATATCATGAATCATGGCGAGGTCGATGTTTGCCATTACGAATTCTCCTGCTTTCACTTCCTTACCGCTCGCCTTTGAAAATATCTTTTCTACCAGTGTCTGAGCCATGTTAAAGCCAAAATTGGGGGTGATAAAAACTTTGCTGGTAGGCACAAGATTTTTAAGCAGATTCGCTCAGTAAGCTATCGAACCCGCCTTAGCTCAGAGGTAGAGCGTGGGACTGTAGTCCGCCACTCCGCGGCAGGCGGAGATCCCATGGTCCCCGGTTCAAATCCGGGAGGCGGGACTTGAATGCTTTGGTTTATATCCCTACTCATTTTTTATACTCTAAAATCGAATAATGAATGAGGTTTGTGGAATTTGAAGAGGGTTCGCTGAAAGGCGAAAAGAGGCTGCTTGAGGAGATTGAAAGCTGTGGTGAGTGGGAAAGCTTATATTATTTTCCCACCTACTCTCGTTGCCAAAAGATACGGTCTCGACATCGTGAAGATATTCACGAGCGTTATGGCGATCTGCGGAATAGACGATGAGAGGCCGCTCAAAGCGGCTATATACATCAGAGACTACGGTCTCGGAGTCTTCGACGCCTTTCACGCTGCCTACTGCGGGGGGAAGATAATCAGCTCCGATTCCGTCTACGACAGAGCAGGAGTTGAAAGGGTCAGGCTGGAGGAGATGTAGCAGTTTCAGACCACATTTGCCCCATGACCTCCGGCATCGCAGTTTGCATCTATCAGCGAGCCCATCACTCTCTGCCTGTTTGGCGGGCAATGTGGAAAAAGTCGGCGACGCTTCAGCCCCACCGAGGGCCGAAATTATTCATGGCGTATACAGAATATTTTTTGAACAAAAACCGTTATCTAATTTGACATTCGACATTTTATGTGGTGGTTGGCCTTGAAAGGTATGAGGCGATAAACAGGGGAGAGGCGCTGGCCAAATTTCAGATAGCCAAGCGAATTAATGCGGAAAAGGCTGAGAGTCTTGATGAAATGCTTGAGATTCACCGCAAACTGAAAAGGGAATTTGCAAAAGTCCTCGAAAGCGGAGATGTTCCCGATGAAAAGCCCGATTACTCTTTCATGCACCTGAAAAGGGATATTCTGTATGAAATGCTGAAAAGCTGCAACTTCTGCGAGCGAAGGTGTGGTGTGAACAGGTACGAGAAGAAGGGGTTTTGCAAATGTGGGGTTACGAGCTACTTCAGCAGCGAGTTTCTGCATGTTGGCGAGGAACCTGAGCTTGTCCCTTCCCACACAATCTTCTTCAACCGGTGTACCTTTGCGTGCGTTTTCTGCCAGAACTACGACATCGTTTACGAGGACGACTACATCGTCGATGCAAGGGAGCTTGCCTACATCATTGATGTTAGGAGAAGGCAGGGGAGTAAGAACGTTAACTTTGTCGGAGGAAATCCCGACCAGCACGCCCACACCATTGCTGAAATTCTGCTTTACGTCGAGTCGAACGTTCCGGTTGTGTGGAATTCGAACATGTACCATAGCGAAGAGCTTGCGGAGGTAATTGAGGATTTTGTTGACGTCTGGCTTGGGGATTTCAAGTACGGAAACGATGAGTGCGCAAGGAAGTACTCAAAGGTTGCCAACTACTGGAAGGTTGTCACGAGAAACTTTTTGAGAGCTAAGGAGAACGGGGAGCTTCTCATAAGACATCTGGTGATGCCGAATCATATTGAATGCTGCACAGAGCCGATTGTGAGGTGGGTGGCCGAGAATCTTGGCAGGGATACGAGGTTCAACCTGATGTTTCAGTACTATCCAACCTTCAAAGCGTGGGAGTATCCAGAGATAGCGAGAAGGTTAACGCGAGAGGAGATGGAGAAAGCTGCGAGAATTGCGGAGAAGTACCTGAGCAACCTGGTATGATTGAAGAGCTTGTTGAAATTCTGGACAGGATTGAGAAGGCTGCGATGCAGAAGATGCTGAAGAGGGACATCTATTCTGCCGAACTTTTGGCAAGGAGAGGAGAAATTGCCGTGCTGCGCTCATCGGGATTCATAAGGACCGGAAGCGCTGTTGCTGAGGTTGAGGGCGATGCAGCGTATCCCATCGGCTGGGTCGTTGATGCGAGGCGATACGGAAATGCCTACCTGCTGGCTGTGAAGGAAGTGGAGGAGTTTGAGGGCGAGGCAATTGTAGAGGCTGAGAACGTTGTGAGCATAATGCTGAGAAGAGAGGCTGCGGAAAGAGCGGACGAGATTCTCCATTTCAGTTACTGGAGCGGTGAAATCAAGGAGCTGGACGCTCCGGGCTACCTCGACAGGTGGCAGAAAAAGTGCTACCATGCAACCTGCTCGCTTGATGAAGGGGAGATATTGCTCGTAGTAGGCCCACCGGGCAGCGGTAAGACCACCTTTATTGCGGAGGCTGCGAGAAAGCTCTCGGAGGAGGAAAGAGTTTGGGTGACGTCGAACACGAACATTGCGGTTGACAACGTTCTTGAGAAGCTTGAAAGAGCGCTCAGAATAGGCCATCCGTCAAAGATAACGGCTGGTGTGAGGAGGCACAGCGTTGAGTATAACCTGCTGTCTGGGATAAGGTTTTCAGACTACAGGGAGTACGCTTCAAAGGTGGCGGAGGCTTACAGAGAGATTGCGAGGATACAGAACGACATGATCAGGAAGGGTAAGATCGTCGTTGGTTCGACAATTTTAAAGGGGATGATGAGCGCCTTGAAAAACTACGACTTCGACACGGTGATAATTGATGAGGCGAGCAACACCTGCATTTCAACAGCCCTTCTTGCTCTGGAGAAGGCTGAAAAAGCCGTGGTTGTTGGAGACCCCTATCAGCTTCCACCCGTTTACGAAGTTGGAGGGCACAAGGCAGCAAAGTTCAGCGCCTACAACTTTCTGATCAATATTTACGGCAAAAATTTATGGCTCAGAAGGCATTACAGAAGCAATGCAAAGATTGCTGAGTTTGCGGCAAGGCACGTTTACGGATTTCTTGAAATTGACGAGAAATGCCGCAGAATAAAAATTGAGCCGTGCAAAACAACCATTCCCGAGGTGGGAGACCCCGAGAAGCCGCTTGTTTTCATCGACTGCAACGGTGTTGAGAGGAGGGAGGGGAGGTCGAAGGTAAATGAGGAGGAGGCAGAGGTCGTTGCGATGATTGCCGAGGAGCTTGCGGAGTGCGTGGGAGAGGAGAACGTTGGAGTCATAACGCCCTACGTCAAGCAGGCTGAGCTTATAAGAGGCATACTTTCCGAGTTCGGTGTGATGGTTGAGGTTAGCACGGTTCACAGCTATCAGGGGAGGGAGAAGGACGTGGTGATTTACTCGATAACCGCAACCGGCAATCCCTACTTCGCGTCGGAAAAAAGGCTCTTCAACGTTGCTCTGACAAGAGCGAGAAAGAAGTTCATCGCTGTTGGAAACTCAAAGGCCCTCGAAGGAAAGAACCTCTTGCTCACGAGGTTCATGGTAGCCGCAATAAAAGAGGGAGGGTTCGTCAGACTGCGTTAGGCGAGCAGAGCAGCCCCCACAGCACCAACAATCTGCGGCTCGGGAGGTGTTTTAACCTCCATCCCGAACTCCTTTTCGAGGGCCTTCTTCATCGCCTTGTTTTTCGCAACCCCTCCGGTTAAAACGATGTCCGGCTCTATTTTAACTCTCCTGGCCATTGCCGCAATTCTCGACGCTATCGCCTCGTGTATCCCAGCAACTATGTCCTCAACCTTTTCCCCTGAGGCGAGATGGCTGATAACCTCCGACTCGGCAAACACCGTGCATGTTGAGGAGATTTTCGTGGCTTTGGTAGCTCTTTCAGCCACGTCCCCAAGCTCCTCCACTTTTAGATTCAGCGCTGCGGCCATGACTTCAAGGAATCTTCCCGTTCCAGCAGCGCACTTGTCGTTCATCACGAACTCGGCAACCTTTCCGTTCTCGATGGCAATCACCTTGCTGTCCTGCCCTCCAATGTCCACAACAGTTCTCGCTGTTGGAATGAAGTAAATCGCCCCCCTTGCGTGGCAGCTTATCTCCGTCACCTTCTTGTCCGCAAATCCGACCTTGTTTCTCCCGTAGCCCGTTGCGACAATCCTTTCCACCTCCTCCCTCCCTATTCCTGCAGCCTTAAGCGTTTCCTGAAAAACCCTCTCTGCCGTTTCCTCCAGATTGGGGGAGACCTTTATGACCTTGTAGGCTATCAGCTTTCCGTCCCTCATCAGGGCGCATTTTGCAGTTAAAGACCCGATATCGATGCCTGCCGCTATCATGGATTCACCTGAGCATTTCGAGAAAGGCCTCAAGCCTTGTCTCAACCTGAGCCTCGCTGAAGGTTCTTGAGTCCACCATATCAGCCTCTATAATCACCGATGGAACCTCTATCATCTTCTGCAGCTCGTACTGGCCGAATGAGTACGGCTTGCAGCTCCTGTTTGAGTGTATAACAGCGCCATCGACATCATAGTAGTCTATGAGCCTGTTGATGGCCTCGGCCATGTGCTCAAGTCCTATATTGAGGTAGATGAAGGTGTAGGTCTCTGCCATGCTCCAGAAGATGTCGCTCTTATCGATGGAAATGAATCCCGTCCAGGCGTTTGTGTATGTGTCCGCTACGAGGCAAGCATTTCTTTCCGCGAAAAACTCCGAAAACCACTTCAGCCTGTACCACACAGGAATGTTGTCCCAGAGGAGCCTTATTTCCTCGTTCTCAATTGCTCCCTCCCCCCTCTTAACCCTCTCCTCAAGCTCTTCCTTCATTTCGGCGTAGAACTGCACTGGGTAATCAGTTCCCCTTAAACAGACTATGGGAGCCATGTTTATGAAAGCATCGAAGCATGTCAGCGGTGAGGGCTTGTGTCTGGCCATTCCGAGCACTTCGGCATAGGCCTTCACGCCCTGAATCGATTTGATTACTGTATCCCTGAGCTTCGAGTCGCTCAACTCTCTTCCTGTGGTTTTCTCAAGAAAGTCAACAAACTCGTAAAGCTGGTCGTGTACGTACTTGACATAGCTTTCCTTGAGCTCCTTCCTCACGAAGGGAGTGTCAAGAACGAAAAGCGGCACCTTGAATATCCTGCTCAGCACCTCGTACCACTTCACAACTGTATTGCAGATGTTGTTGCAGGCGAAGAGGAAAGTCGGCTCTGGCAGCCCTCCGATGGGGCTGGTTCCTGCAAAAACACACCCTATGTCGCAGCGGGCGTAGGAGCAGAGGTCTCTCGAAAACCCCTTCCTTTCTGCGAAGTCGCTGAAGTATGGCCCCTGCTTTGCCGCGCCAATCAGAGCACCGTGGTTTTCGGGGTAAACTGGATAAATGTCCATCGCGTAGAGCAGCTCCACTGGAGCTCCGCTGGTTATCCACCCTTTAACCTCAGCCTGGTTTCCCATCATGTAGTAGCCGGCCATGATCTGCTTCATTCTGTCGTTGGCTCTCAGCTTCTTCAGAGTCATGCTATCACCTCGTAGAAAGCCTCAATCCTCGTCCTCAACTGCTCGATTGAAGCGATGGGAAATTCAAGTTCGAGCAGGAGAACTTTCTTGCCCATCTCTTCAAGCCTCTCTTTAAGCTGCGGGTAATCGTAGAAGTGCGGCTCGCAGAACTTGAGCAGCAGGAACACAACCCCGTCGCAATCCTTGGCCATTTCAAGGATATATTTGAATCTATCGTCATTTGGGAAGTGCTTCGTCGGGCAGGGGGCTTTTTCAAAGTACTTGTCCACCAGAAACCTCAACCCCTCATCAACCGACCCTATTTCTCTCGGCGGTGTGTTGAAGGTGAAGAACCTCGTTCCCGTGCAGATGTCGTCTTTAAGGGCAAAACCCGCCTCCTCGAACAGAGTGTAAACTTCCACAAAGGGACACACGCTTCCGGTAATCAGAACCCTCGGTTTTCCACCTTCGCTTTCAGCTTTTCGCAGCCTCTCATCCACGAACTTTATCGCTTCTCTTACATTCATCTCCTGAACTCTCTTTGCTGCTTCGTAGTCAGGCTTGAGGCTGAAAAGCCTTTTAAGCTTCTCTTCAAGCTCGTGATAAAGTTTTAGACTCTCCCTCAAACTCTCGAGTGTAACACCACCGCCCCACTCTTCGAGAACTTTGACGAAGTCCTTGAGCTCGTTGAAGTAGTAATCCTTGCTTCTCTCCTCAACCCTCGTGGGGAATTCGATGTTGTAAACTCTCATATCTGTGTTTCTCTCCCAGATGTCGGCTAATCGCATGAGAGTGTCGCAGCACCTCGTGAAAACAACCGCCTGAACATCTAGCTCTCCTCTTAGAGCCCTCTCAAGGCTCCCCCTTGCCTGAGAGCAGGCGTAACTCTGAATATGTGCTGTGGCGAGGCTGATTTGCATGTCACCAGCAAAAATCCTTATTGGTGTGAAGCCCGCAGCGTCGATAAGCTCTTTTGGAGTGTAAGTGCAGAGATATCCAACATTCATGGAGTGTTCTGCGAACTTAAAAAATTAAAAATTTTCCGAGAAGAGATTACTTGGCAAGGACAATTTCAATTGTAGAAACGTTAGACCTTCTTCCCTGCTCGGATTCGAGCTCCTCGGTGTCGATCTTAATCTCCTTGACCTTAACACCGGGCATGAATCTGTTCCTGACGATCTCTGCCACATCCACTGCTCTGCTGATGGCCCTGCCTCTCGCCTTAATTACGACTTCATCTGCCCCCTCGTTCAGCTGTGTCAGTGTTGCCAGCACGTAGTTCATTACAGGCTTGTTTCCGACATAGACGACGTGTTCTGCCATGTTTTTCTCACCTCAGCAAGTCTTGAAGGAAAAGGAATTTAAATTTTGTTGAAAAATAATTAATCATTAAATTTACTTTCTCGCGACGGGCATGCTTCTCAGCCATCCCAAGTCCGGCAGGTAAAGTCTTCTGAGGTCCTTGAGTCCGATTTTGAGCATTGCAAGCCTTCCTATACCAAGTCCCCATGCTAGAACCTTGCCTCTGATTCCGAGCGGTTCGGTCACCTCTTTTCTGAAAACTCCTGCCCCACCAAGCTCAACCCATCCCAGTCCCTCGACGTAAACCTCAGGCTCAACGCTCGGCTCGGTGTAGGGGAAGTAACCGGGCCTGAATCTTACGTCCTCAAACCCCATTTTCGTGAAGAACTCCTTAAGTAAGCCGAGAAGGTGCTTGAATCCGACATCCCTATCGAGGACAACTCCTTCGAGCTGGTCGAACTCTGGCAGGTGGGTGGCGTCAATGGTCTCCCTTCTGTAAACCCTGTCGATGCAGAAGGCCTTTTGCGGAGGTTCCGGGTTCTCCGCAAGGTAGTGTATGGTTATTGCTGTTGTGTGGGTTCTGAGAACAAGCTGTCTGGCTTTTTCAAGGCTCCACTCTCCACCCCATCCCGTTGAGCCGGTAATCCAGCCGTTTTCGTGCGTTGCTTTAACCCTCTCCACGATTTCCCCTTCGAGGTCGATGTAGCGGTCTAGGTAGAAGGTGTCCTGCATGTCCCTTGCCGGGTGGTCCTGAGGCTGAAACAGAGCGTCGAAGTTCCAGAAGGCCGGCTGGACGTAGTGACCCTTTATCTCAGTAAAGCCCATTTCGAGGAACACCTTTCTGCACTCCTCGATTATTCTCTCATACGGATGTATCTTCCCCCCGTAAATCTCCTTTGCAGGAATCGTTATATCGTACTTCAAAAACCGCTTTCCCCTCCAGGTGCCCTCGAGAAGCATTTCTGGAGTTAGGTCTGTGATTATGTCCTCAAGCTCAATTTCCGGTTTCTTCAGGACCTCTATGTATACCTGCTTGGTTTCTGACTTTGTTACAAGCTTCCTTTTCATCAGAGTTTTCAGAGTGCCTTCATCAACACCTCTCCCCTCCTTGATGGCCTGAAGCGCTGCCCTTTCATCGAAGCTCGGCTCCCTCTTGGGAACGACTTTATCTCCCTCAACCTCCACCGCACCCTTTCTCCTCAGCCAACCCAGTGCTATCTGAAATTCCCTGCCCATTCTCTTTCGGAGCTCATCCATTGAGTTTACGCCACTTTTAACGAGTGAGTAGAGTTTCTCCTCAGGCAACCCCTCTTTAAGGTACCTCTCACCCTCCTCCGTTAGGCTGTAGTGTGTTCTCACGTTCTCTATAACTCTGACGTACCCCCTCTCCTGAAGCATGTAGGCAGCTTTAAGAACAGCATCCTTGCTCAAACCGGACAGCTCAGCAGCCTCCTCAGGTGTGTAGGTCTTCCCGGTTTCGAGAGAACGGAGCAGCATGAGTTCAATTTTTGAAAGCATAAGCTGAGTAGTAGAAATGTTTTAAAGTGTTTCTTCAGAGATATTAAACAATTAATTGAGGTGGTTAGATGGAAAGAGCGGTTGATATTGTGGAGAAGCTAAAGGGTGGGGAGATTAAGCCCGCAGAGCTCGTTGAGGAGTGTTTGGAAAAAATTGAGAGGCTGAATCCGAAAATAAACGCTTTTGTAACTCTGAACGAGAAGGCGATAGAGGAGGCTAAGAAGGCAGATGTAAGCACACCTCTCGCCGGTTTGCCGATAGCCATCAAGGACAATGTCGAGACGAGGGGGATAAGGACGACGTACTGCTCAAAGTTTTACGAAAACTACGTTCCCGAAGAGGATGCTGTGCTTGTTGAAAGGCTTAAGAAGGCCGGAGCGGTCATTATAGGAAAGACCAACATGCCGGAGTTCGGACTTATAGCATACACCGACAACCCGATGTTCGGCCCCACCAGGAATCCCTGGGACCTCTCAAGGACTGTAGGAGGGAGCAGCGGTGGAAGTGCGGCTGCTGTGGCAGCAGGAATACTGCCGGTTGCGAGCGGAAATGATGGTGGAGGGAGCATAAGAATTCCCGCGTCCTTTTGCGGTCTTTACGGGCTGAAGCCGAGTTTCGGCAGGGTTCCATGCTATCCCTCCCTGCCAATCTTCATTGGTCTGCACTCCGAGGGATTTCTGACGAGATACGTTGAGGACACCGCCTTGATGCTCGATTTGGTCAAGGGATGGGATATAAGGGATGTGAAATCATTGCCGGACGAGGAATTCAGCTACCTGAAAGCCATTGAAGAGCATCCGGATGGTGTTAGAATTGCTTTCTCTCCCGACCTCGGCTACGCGATTGTAGACCCTGAAGTGGAGGAGAAGGTCAGAGAAGCGGCATTCAAGCTGGAGAAGTTCGGTGAGGTAGAGGAGGTGAAGCTGAGCCTTCCAAACCGTGAGCAGGAGCTTGTGACGAAGGTCGTTCTTGAGGTTGTGACCTTCATCGGCGACAGAATGGCGGAGTGGGAGAAAGTTGCTTTTCCACCGTATCTCGGATTTATGGCCCTGGCCCAGTCTTTGACCTTCAGAGAGTACATCAAGATTGAGGAAAGAAAAATGGAGCTGTGGAAGGCTCTGAGAGGGATTTTTGAGGAATACGACTACCTCATAACACCGACTGTAGCATGCAAGCCCTTCGAAATTGGCAAACTCGGCCCGGAGGAGATTGCAGGTAAGGCGATAACGCCAATAGGATGGATGCCCTTCACGTACCCCTTCAACTTCACCGGACAGCCAGCAGCTTCGATTCCGGCAGGGTTCAGCAAGGAAGGCCTGCCAATAGGAATGCAGATTGTCGGAAAGCCTTATGATGATGTGGGAGTCTTGAAAGTATCAAAAGCCTTTCAGGACGTCTCTCCCTGGCAGGATAGGTATCCCGAACTTTAATTTTTTAAAAAACTTATGGGAAGGGCTTTCCTCTGTAGAGGATGTCCTTCAGGTACTCCTTTGTCGCCTGCGGAATTTCAAGCTCCATTATTCTGTCTTCTACCTCCTTGATTTTGTATTCGAAAGTCTCGAACGACACGTGGAGGGTCTTTGTGTCCACAAGGGCAAAGGTCGGCTCCCTGCCGAGTCCCGCTATTCCCGGACAAACTATTTTTCCTATTTTGGTGTTTACCGCGTACGGTTCCCTTCCTGCAACTGCTATCACCTCATACTTTTTCAGGTCGGCGTACTTTGCCTCGTAGTACGACGGTGGCTGGTTCTCAGCGGGCATCTCGTCGGGATTCTCCAGGAGCCCATAGGTGAAGTAGAACTCATTCCAGTCGAACTTTTCGGCAATGAACCTTTCAGTCATGTTTCTGACCCACTTCCTTCCCTCATGTCCAAGCTCGTCCCAGTAGATGTCCATCACTTCCACAAGCTCTTTCCCCACCGCTTCCTCCTTTTCCTCATCGCTCAGCTCGTTCCATTTTGCAAGCAGCCTGTCGTATTTTCCTGATACAACGCTGATTATTTTCCCCTGCCCTCCTGAAAGGAGCTTGTAAGTTTCTTCGGGGTAGGGCATTAAACCGAAGGCGGATAGAATGTAAATTTTCTTTACATCCGTTCCCTCTTCCTTCATCTTCTCCACTATCGACAGAACCTCTGCAAGCGCTGGGAGGTTTGAGTGCAGGTTTGAGAGTATCGCAATCATATCCACTCCGAGTTCTCTCCGTAATATATGCTTTTCTTAGCCTGAAATTTGAAGGTCTAAGTGAAAGCCCTCTCAGTCGTTTAATAGCTAAAACAAGACCGAACCAAGGATGTATCCCGCAATCGCACCGAAGTTGACGAAGGGCAAGCCGGGATGCGCCCCTCCACGCTTCTCCACGATGTAGAGCAAAATCATAAGCCCGGCAAAACCTCCGATGAGAGCAAAAAGAGCAGGAAGCTTGATGAAACCGACTGATGGAGAATTCGAGAAGTACTGGGCGGAAACTACGAGGATATTGGGCATAACTGCATCCCCAACTCCCATATAGGCGTTTCCGTCCTTCCGCGGAATGATGAAGAGCATAGGAGCGTTTATCGCTGTGACGGATTCGGCGAGCTTTATCATGTGCCTCGTTCTGTAAACCGAGATTGCATCGTAGGCTGCAAGAACTGCGAGCAAGATTATCACTGGCAGCGGCTCGAGGCTTATGCCGAAGATTGCTGTAATTCCAGCGGCAAGCATCAGGGCGGAGAAGTTGATGACCAGCCAGTAGGGCTTTTTGATTAGCAGAATTACAACTCCGATGGAAAGGGGGATTGCCAGAATCCCTATGAAGGGAGAAAGGACGTAGAAGATTGACAGAAAGGTGAGGAAGTATATCACCGCCTTCAGAACGGCAGAGAATTTCACGGCGAGGAGAATGAAGGCCGTAAATCCAATAATCAGGCCGAAGTAAAGTAAGGAGTTTGAAACATCCGAAGGGTTCTCGAAAACGACCATTCCCGCCTCTTCATACTTCGGCATCGCTGCTAAAGCGAGTAAGGCGGTGAGAAGAAAAAGCAAGCCGAAGAGGTATCTCAACCTACCACCTTCAGCCTTATCGGCAGGTTCTTAGCCAGAGCGAGCCTCAAGCTCTTCCCACCCTCCTTATCCTTCCTGATCCGTATCCACCCCTTCCTGCTCACCAAAGCCGTGAACAGGTACTCATCCCCCGCATAGACGTCCACAGTCCTGCCCTCAAGCCCCTTTGCGTGGATGACGTAGTGCTTTCCGCTCTCCTCCACACTCGCCTCTACCTCCTCTTCAACTTCCTTAGGAATGACGTCGATTGAAATTTTGAACTCGTCCTCGATATTCTTTATCCTCCTCCCCTTTCTTCCTATCAGCGTGGGAATGTGCTTCTCAGGAACCTTTATCACCGCTTTTCTTCCAACCATCTCCACCTCGAAGTCGTCAACGTACTTGGAAATCTTCTCCTCCAGCGCAGCCTTCAGGTTTTCGTCTGTCTCAATGGGCATCACCACAACCTGCTCTCCGTAGGTGTAGATCTCGTATTCAAGATTCTTGGTCTCAAAGTCCCTGACCTCTATAACAGGTCTCGCCAGATCAGCTTCCGTCATCCCTGTTGGCACTTTGACGGTAAAGGAAAGCTCGTAAACCTTCACTATTCTGCCAGCATCGATGAAAACAACCGTGTCAACAACCTGTGGAATCATTCCGAGCTCCACCCTGCCTATCATTCTCTGTATCGCGTCAACCGCCCTTGTGGCGTGTGTTACTCCGATCATTCCAACCCCAGCTAAACGCATATCCGCGAAAACCTGAAAGTCTGACGTTCTCCTGAGCTCGTCGTAGATTGTATAATCAGGCCTTACCAGAAGAAGGATGTCCGAAGTCAGGGACATGTCCCCCTCAAGCGGCGCATACTGAGTAATTTCATCTCTCACCATCAAATCTCTTGGACTCTCCATTGTTTTGACAATGTATCCGTTCTCAAGCAGGAAGTTTGCCACACTCGCCGCGAAGGTTGACTTTCCCGCTCCGGGCGGGCCGGATATGAGAATTCCCCTCTGCCTCTCCACTATTCTGCGCTTCAGCTCCTCGCTAACTCCATATTCATCAATTGAGACCTGAGCTATCGGCCTCACTGCTGTAATCTCCATCCTGTCCGCAAAGGGTCTCTCTGCAATGGCAATTCTGAGTTCCCTGAGCTGAACCACTGTTGCACCTCTCCTCTCGATCTCGATGCTGCTGTCCTCGTCCTGCCTCGCAGCCTCCAGAATCTCGTTGGCAATCTCGTTAAGCTCTTCGTAGCTCATCGGCCTGTCATCGAGCTTTACGAGCTTCAGGTCTCCAATTCTCCCTCTCTTGGCGTAGGGAGGCACACCCTCCCTCAGATGCACGCTCGCCGTGTCGGGGGTGAAGAAGGACATTATTCGGGTGTTTTCGGGTCTTACAACCCTAGGCCTGACGTAGATGGTTTCTATGCCCTTTGCCCTCGCCACCAAGTGCTGAACCCTGTCGGAGGTTACGAGAACAGCATCGAACTCGGCAGCAACTTCCCTTATCAGATTGTCTATCTCCCCTCCCTTTGCAAGTCTGATGTGCTCAAGCTTTGGCCTCTCCCCCGCAAAAATGACCTCAAATCCCTTATCCTTTGCGAGCTTCGTAAGCTTCTCGATTTCGCTGAGCCCCTGAAAGCCTGTCATCTTGCCAAAGTTGGCCTGAGCTTCAAGCTCCGCCATTACGGCTTCAGGAACTATTATCGTTCCTTTAATCTCCCCACTTTCAAGCATTTCAGTCACTCTTCCTGATATAACCACACTGGTATCAACAACGTACTTCATCTCCTTCCAACCTCCTGTAGAAGCATGAGTAATTGCCCGTATGGCAGGCATTACCCTTCTGCTCTACCAAATAAAGCAGAGCATCACAATCACAGTCGTATCTGATTTCAACCACTCTCTGGACATTTCCTGAAGTTTCTCCCTTTTTCCAGAGCTTCTTTCTGCTCCTGCTCCAGTAGTGAGCGAAACCTGTTTTGAGGGTGAGCTTAATGGCTTCTTCATTGGCGTAGGCTAACATCAAAACCTCCTTCGTTTTAACATCCTGAGTGATGACGGGGATTAGGCCCTTCTCGTCGAACTTCAGTTCCATGCCTTAAATTGGCCGGGTGGTAAAAATAGGTTTTTGTGTTGTAAAAAATAGAATTTAATGTTTCCTTCTCAACAGAGCTATTGAGCCTATTACAGCCACAGCTACGAATGCCTCAAATCCGGGCGTACCCTTGTGTTGCTCTGCGGACTTCTCAGAAACCTCAAGCTCGCTGTCACCACCTATGTTCTCGTTTCCGAGCAGGGTCTTTACCGTGCCGCTGAAGTCCAGCTTTCCAGCCTTCTCGACCTTAACGGTGTACTGCAAAGTCATGTCCTTTAGCTGCTCACCATAAAAAGCCCACTTCAGCTTCCCCTCACTCACTGTCGCTTCAGGGCTGCTTGAGACGTAGCTTGCACCATCGGGAATGCTCTCTTCAATTATTGCTCCTGCCGGCTTCTCGCTGCCAATAGTAAGGGCAAGAGTGACGGTGATTTCGTCTCCAACCTTAGCCGAATCTGGCAAATCTCTTGTAACCGTAACCTGAGCTGAAACGGCGGGGATTGAAAGAATCAGCAGCACCAATGCCAACCACAAAGCTCTCATCCTCAGCACCCCTTATCCCACACTTCAACAACCTGCAGAAGCTCAAGGTCGGAGAGCTTGCCCTCAGACCACTGGGTGATGTAGTTGAGCAGCATGCTGTCGGTAACATGACACGGCGGCCAGTTCGTCCTGGATGGCATGACCTTTATGCTTGTATCCCCAACAATGGTTCCCGCATTGGTGTCAGTCTCCCAGATGCCGTTGAAGTAGTACTCTCCTGCCGCATTTCTTGGCAGGCAAAGCTTATACTCAATCTCCTGCTCCTTCAGCCCGTTTTTGTCCATAAGCAGCCACTTCGCCGTTCCATTTCCATACGAGGATGGTGCGATGGATGGTGATGCGAATCTGAACTGTGGTGGGTAGTTTTCAGTTATTATCATCCCCGTAACTCCCGAAGCTGGTTTCACGTAGAGCTTGACTGGAATGCAGGTGAGCGGAGAAGCTTCGGGTGGTAAAGCTCTTTCAACAACGCTTGTTTCAAGGATAGTCTGGGTTATCTTGGTAAGGCAGCTGCAGAAGGGATTTCCGTAGGAGTCTCTCAGCAGTGTGCACTCTCCCCTCTCGCATCCTCCAACACACTTTCCGCTCTCCCTGTCGTAGTGGCAGGCCTGCTCACCTTCCCTGAAGCAGTAGGAGTAAACCTCCCATTCCTCTCCTGTTCTCTCGTCTTTCACCTTCTCAACGGCACACGGATTTGGATTGCAGGCCTGTGGGTTGCTGAATACCTCCTCTGCCTTTTCTTTCGGCATGCACTCGCATCCTGCTGGGCAGACGTTTACGGGCTTGCAGGCGCACTCTCCGTAAACCACCTTGCCCGTCTTCGGGTCTCTTACAATGGTGTTTAGATTGCACTGCCCGACGTCGCAACCGCCAACGCACTGCTCCTTCTCGTAGTCAAAGTGGCACTTTTGAGGCGTGACTCTGTAGCAGTAGTTTCCAGCAATGCAGCTTTCAGCAGCACAGCGCTCAACTGTGTAGCCTGCAGACTGGTACTTCTTAACCGTCTCCTCGTCGAGGCATTCGCAGCCTGCAGGGCAGGTTATGGGCTTGCACTCACAGGATGGTTTGCAGCCACTCCAGCACTCTTCATAGACTTTCTTGCACTCCTCCTCAGGAACGTCGCCCTTCAGGCACTCCTCGTACTTCATCTTGCAATCTTCGACGCAAAGCTGGTAATCTGCCGAGAACCCGCACTCTCCACTCTCGCAGTAGCCCGTGCAGACAGATTTTGCTCTGTCAAAGTGACACTTTTCGGCCTCTCTGAAGCAGTACTTGTAAACTCCATGCTCAGCATCGATTACACCACACCTTATCAGGTTTCCTGCAGAGTCCTGACAGAACTCCATGCCCTTTGCATACCCCTCCTCCTTGGAGAGGCACTCACATCCAGCTGGGCAGATTTCCTCAACCTTCCTGTAGCAGTACTTGCCATCACCGCATGGCTGGGAAGTGCAGCGCTCGAGCTTTATACCAGAGGACTCGTACTTCTTCACCTCCTCATCGCTCAGGCATTCGCAGCCAGCAGGGCAGGTGGGGGAGGAGATTTTGTAGCACATTCCCTTTTCGCTGCACTTTTCCTCGCCGCACTTTTCAACTACATACCCCTCCTCCAGATATTTCCTTACCTCCTCGTCAGTGAGGCACTTGCAGCCCTCAGGGCACTCGTAGGGCTTCTTATAGCAGTGCTTTACCACATTATCCCCGATGAGACCGCACTCATAATCTCCGCAGGGCTCTGTGTAGCCCTTTTCTTTTGCCTCCTCATCCGTCAGGCACTCGCATCCGAAGGGGCAGGAAACATTTGCAGTGCAGTTGTCCCTGAAGCAGTACTTCGGAGTTTTCTCATCGTAACCGCAAATCGCATCGCCACAAAGAGTTGGGCAGGTAAACTTTTCCTTCGCCTCCTCTTCGGTCAGGCAATAGCAGTTATCGGGACAGGTGTAGGTCTGGAAGCAGTACTTGAACTCTCCCTTGGTTGTTTCACCGCATGGCTTATCCGAGCAGAGCTTGCTCAGCCCGTACTTTTCAGCTGTCGCCTTGTCAAGGCAGGCGCAGCCCTCAGGGCACTGGGCCTGCACCATTGCAGCAAGAAGCAGGACTCCAAAAAGGCCCGCTACAAGAACACCAATTCGCATGAAAAATTTTTAACTTTTTCTTTAAATAGGTTTCGAAAAGTTTTGTGGGCTTTTAATGGAAAATTGGAGGTTTAGGGAAGTCTAAAGTATGATTTTCGAACTTCGGAACGTGTGAACTTGTTAAAAGTCCACTGATTTTAAAAAATGAAAAGTTAAATCCTTCTTCTGCTCACTGCAAGAACCAAGGCTAAAGCTGCAAGCACTTCCAGCGCCTCAAACCCCGGAGTTCTCTTCACCTCGCTTGGAGTAATTGTGGTGGCTGTAACTGTTGTTGCACCCCCCTCTAAATTCTCAGCACAGTCAGCATCTTCACCCTTCGTGCAGTCAGGGTCGCAAATACCATCCTTTACTGCATCACAGTATCCATCCTCCTCCCCGGAACTGCAATCCTGAGGGCAGGATGAGTAATTTTCAGGAATCCCGCAAACTCCATCTCCGCAAGTTGTCTCCTCAAAGCTCAGGCCCATGAGCTCAGCAACCTCCACCTCCCTTCCGTCTGGCAAAACACAAACAAGGCAGCTCTTGCAGTCCTCTCTCTCCACATGCTTCGCCTCGTAGCCCTGCTTTGCACAGTAGCTGTATTCCAGCGCAACCACTCCCCTGTAGAAGTCCCACGCATTCACAGCTTCACCGTTGGGCAGGACGCATTTGCCAACGTCACCGTAGGGGGAGGAGAAGATTACGTAATTATAGCCCATGGCCTCACAGTAGACTGCAGAGGGATTTCTGAGGGCTGAGGCTGCTGGGAGCAGCAGGATTAGAGTGAGAAAGCAGAGCAAAACCCTCCTCATTCAAACCACCTCTCTCCCTTTACAACGTGGAAGGAATCTCCCCTGTCTCCGTGAATGATATCATCCTTACCATCTCCGTTGAAATCAGCCACAGCAAACCCATCCCCGAATTCAAAGTTAAAGCGCATCTCACCCAGCAATGCACCGTGCATGTTGTAAACCCTCACCCAGTCGTCCCTGTCTCCATGCACAATCTCATCAACGCCGTCGCCATTCAAATCACCGCACTGCAGCGCATCCCCCCGCTCGAAGTCGAGCTGGAACTCACTCAGCTTTGTCCCATGCATGTCGTAAACCCTCACCCAATCTCCTCTGTCAGCATGCACAATCTCATCTCTTCCATCTCCATTAACGTCTCCAACGGCTATTCTGTCTCCCTCTTCGAAGTTCAGCTGGAAGCTCGCTATCTGATTGCCGCTGGCACCGAGAACCCTTATCAAATCCCCTCTGTCAGCATGCACAATCTCATCAACGCCATCTCCGTTGACGTCTCCTGATGCGATTTCATCACCCTCCTCGAAGTTGAGGTAAAAGCTGCTGACAACCCCAACGGGTGGTTGGAAGTGGATGCTAACTTCATCCCCTCTGTCGGCGTGTATGACGTCCATCCTTCCGTCCCCATCCACGTCTCCAGTGGCTATTCTGTCTCCCTCTTCAAAATCCATCTGCTCACTGCTCTGCAACCCTCCAAGGTTGAAAATCTGCAGCAGGTCTCCTCTGTCAGCGTGCACAATCTCAGCCATACCGTCTCCGTCCAGATCCCCAGCAGCGAGGCCATCCATCATCTCGAAGTCGGCATGAAGAGTGTAGTCTGACGGAATAACGTAGTAGGCCCCGTTTTTGATGTCGCTGCATTTAAAGCCCGAATATGGGATGTAGGCGTAGCCATACTCGTGCCATACGTCATGCGAAAAACCGCTGAAAACTCCCCAGCTGTTCTTGAGTATCCAGCATCCTGATTTCCCGTATTTCTGCGTGCAGATGGTGCTCAGGTCGTCGTAACCTACGAGAAGCAACGCATGCTCCCAGTTCTCCGAAGCCACCGAGAGCGGTCCGTGGCATATCAGGGCTCTTTTCAGGGCTTCAACGTTACTGCTGACCTTCCCCCTGTAAACTGCCCCCTCTGTCCTGTCCTCCCAGTCACCGCACTTACTCCCGCAGTTCCCGTTGGTTGCGGTATAGGGAAAGCATGACTCATCCGGAACGCCGTTGTTTATGATGAAGTTGAGAGCCTTGTGGGGCCAGCCACCATCACAATCTCCGCTGCTCGCCCAGCACCAGTCACCAATTCCCACCTCACAGTCCTGCTCGCAGCTCAGAAGGTGCTGCTCGGAGAGGTCTATGCTTGAGCTTGCACCCGATTCGACAATAAGTGCAGATTCCAGAGCTGCGACGGCAGAATGTGCCCAGCAAGACCCGCAGCTTCCCTGATCCCTGACAGCGGAAAGTCCCGTGTAGTCTCTCCAGTCGAATCGGGATGGCAGCGATGCCATGTCGCACCTGTTGCATGGCAGACAGCTCCCTCCGCAATCAACCCCTTCCTCATCCCCGTTCTGCACACCATCGCTGCAGGTGGAGGTGAAGGTAAGTATCCTGCTGGCACAGTTGTTGTCCTCCCTTTCCTCATCCACGTCGTTTTGGACATCAATACAAACGGTTATGGTTGTTGAACTGCTCTGCGGTGACCAGTGGAGAAGCCTGTATGTCTCTATCCCGCCCGGAGAAATGGGTGACACCTGAAGAGTCGCAACCTGCTGCCCGTTCTCGTAAACAACCACCTCGGTCTGGGGGCTTTCCGCCTTGCCGAAGTTCTGCAGCGGGATGTGGAGTGTCAGGTCTGAATTACCCATCCCCTCAGTCCAGACCGCCCCCACCTGAAGGTCGGGCTTTTGCTGAACAAAATCTCTGCACAGCCAGACAACACTGAAGGCGTTGTTACCCTCATCAAGCTCTAAAACGCTGTCATCAACATCCGCCACGACCTCGAAAACGTTGCCCGTGCAACTCTCAATGCTGTATCTCCTGTAGAAGACCTCCTCCCTCGATTCTTTCGGGGCCAAAGGCCCGACATCGTCCACTGCAAATAGCTCCCCATCAACGAAAAGCCCCGCCTGAGAGCTGCAGGCATATCCATATCCCGTGTTTTTGATTTCGTAGTAAACTCTCAGCTCGTTGTTGTAGGACTCGTTCCATACCCTCACGACAGTTAAATCCGCCCCCTCAGAAGACGGAAGGCAGGGTAACTCAACTTCCACCTCGTTGTTGCTCTCTGTGGATTCAAACACAGCATTTTGCGAGTCCGCAACAACTCGGATTGTGTCCTTTTCTCTGCTACAAAGGACCTGAAAATTGAAGCTGAACTGCTCTTCCTCTCCCGGCTGGAGAGGTGGAATGCTGAAGGTCTGAAGGAGTGTTCCGTCAATGTAAAGCTCCCCTTCCGCTGTAGGGCTCGCCCCATCCCCGGAATTCCTCACCTTAAAGGTGACAGGGCTCTCCCTGTAGTCCAGCCTTTCGCAGTCCTCGCTTCTCTCCACTTCCACGCTTAAAACCTCAAAGTCAGGAACTCCACGCCGGTAGCAGTATTTTTCCTGCCCATTCTCGTATCCGCAGAATGTTTTTCCGCACGGGTCCATTTTCTGCTTCTCTGCCTCAGATTTGGTCAGGCACTCACATCCTTCCGGACAGCTCTGAACCTCTCTGAAGCAGTACTTCGGCGTCTTTACCATTGCCGCCAAGCCTGATATACTGTATCCGCAAACCTCTTCCGAATACCTGACGTAGCTCCCGGAAGCCTCCTCCGCAGTCATGCAGCTCCATCCCGCAGGGCACTTGAAGAAGACGTCGAAGGTGCAGCTGCTGAAATCGTGGCAGATGTCGCCCTTAGATGTCGAAATGCAAGCTCAGGGAGATACGGAAAGCTGGCCGGTGTTCTCAGCAACAAACGTTGAGCTGACGGTCAAAGCTCCTGATGGCTCAATCACCTCTTTTGCGTGAAATCTGTAAATTTGTCCATCGCTACTCTTGAGGTAAGCCCCACCAAATCCGATGGTTACAGGCTCCTTTCCCGTGTTTCTGAGGTTGAACTTGTAGGTAACTGTGTCACCGACCTTGACAGGCTGGTTCGACTCCACCAAAAAGCCGTAAAGCTGCAGAGAGTTCCAGCTCTCCTCTCTCTCCTGCTGGCAGACGGGCGAAGCGGGGGCTGAGGCGACTGAGGCGATAATTAGGGTGCAAATGACCAAGGCTTTGAGTAAGTTTTTCATCAAACCACCGATGGTCAGAACAGTCGGGCCGTTCCAACAGTTTTTAATGGGTGATTTACTTTATAAAATTTTGCATTTTATGATAAAAATAAATAGAAAATTTATTTCTCAGGATATAACACTTCCCCGGGCTGATGGTAGCTCCTGAGTTACTGCTCAAATCGCCGTCGTTGGTGTGGAGGTAGACTCCCTTTTTCCCCAGCGTTACATCGCTGCTGCCTGTGTTCTTCAGATAGAAGGAGTAGCAAACCTTATCTCCAACCCTAACGGGCTTGTAGGCTTCAACCTGAAAGCCGTGCAGCATCAGGTTTCCCCAGCTCTCATCTTCTTGCTGGCTGCATAGGGTGTCGGCTGAGGCTGTGGCCATAACTAATACAAGCAGGGCTAACGGAATTATCCACCTCATTCAACCACCCTTAGTTGAGAACAGCAAGCTGTCCTCAACTTTTATTTTAGTAAAATTTTTTACTTATAAATTTTATCCTTCAGATTATTGTGAGTACCATCATACACTATCATCATACACCGAATCGCTTGATTTTTAAAGAGCATGAGCAAAAAACAACCATGATTGCCGACGTTTACATCGAGCTCAAGGAGGGCGTTGCTGACCCTGAAGGAGAGGCGACGCTCAAAGCTCTCAGGCTGCTTGGCTTTAAGAGGGTTAAGAAGGTCTCAACCGTGAAGGTTTTTCGAATTGACATCGAAGCGAGAAGCAGGGAGGAGGCGGAGAGGGAGATTGCCGAGATGTGCGAGAAGCTCCTCGCCAACCCTGTAATTCAGAAGTACAGTATAGTCTGGAGAGAGTGAGAGTATGTACAGGAAGGTTGACGTTCCCTTCGAGCTTTACGAGGTTGAGATTCTCGATGCCAGTGACGAGGAGCTGGCGAAAATCAGCGAGGAGATGGGCTTAGCTTTGAGCGTTGACGAGATGAAGCGCATTCAGGATTACTTCCGCCAGAAGGGCAGAAATCCCTACGACATCGAGCTTCAGAGCCTTGCCCAAGCATGGAGTGAGCACTGCTGCTACAAGAGCTCGAAGTATTATTTGAGGCAGTACCTTCTCGAAGCCTCTAAGGCTGATTACGTCATCTCCGCCATTGAGGAGGATGCTGGAGTTGTGGAGTTTGATGATGAGTATGCCTACGTTACGGCCTTTGAGAGTCACAATCATCCCTCGGCAATAGAGCCCTACGGCGGGGCTGCTACAGGCATTGGAGGGATTTTGAGGGACGTCCTCTGCATGGGTGCCCAGCCTATTGCACTAATAGACCCCCTCTTTTTCGGGAATCTCGACACTCCCTACGAGAAGCTGCCGAGGGGGACGAAGCATCCCCTTTACCTGCTTAAGGGTGTTGTTGCGGGGATAAGGGATTACGGCAACAGAGTTGGAATTCCAACGGTTGCGGGAATGGTGTTTTTTGACAACTCCTACCTGACGAACTGCCTTGTTAATGTGGGATGTGTGGGCATAGTGAGGAAGGACAGAATCATCCACAGCCGTGCTGGAGGGGCTGGAGACCTCTTCGTGCTTGCTGGCGGCAAGACGGGAAGGGATGGGATTCACGGCGTAACTTTCGCATCAGCAGAGCTTGACGAGAAGAGCGAGGAGGAGGCGAGGGGAGCGGTGCAGCTGGGAAATCCTATAATGAAGGAGCCCCTCATCCACGCCTGCCTTGAGGTCGTGGAGAAAGGCCTTCTGACGGGAATGAAGGATTTGGGAGGAGGAGGGCTGAGCTGCGTCATCGGGGAGATGGCCCTCGCCGCTGGTTTTGGGGCTGAGGTTTATCTGGACAAGGTTCCGCTGAAGGAGGAGGGAATGGCCCCTTGGGAGATATGGATTTCCGAAAGTCAGGAGAGGATGATGCTCACAGTCAGGCCGGAGCACATAGATGAGGTTCTTTACATCTTCCAGAAGTGGGATGTTCCAGCCACTGTCGTTGGAAAGGTGATTCCAGAAAAAATCACCAGAATCTACTACAAAGGCTACAAGATTTACGAGATGGACACGGAGTTCGTCACCTCAGGGCCTGAATACTGCCGTCCCTACGTTGCCAGAAAGCCTGAGAAGGAGCTGCACGAGGAGGTCGAGCCACCTGCGGACTACGTTAAGACCTTCATGAAGATGCTCTCCCATCCGAACGCTGCCTTCAAGGAGTGGATTGTGAGGCAGTACGACCACGAGGTGAGGGCCTCAACCGTCTTAAAGCCTCTGCAAGGAAAAATGAACTTCGAAACGCATGGAGATGCTGCCGTCATCAAGCCAACGAGATCCTTCAGGGGTCTGGCAATAACGGCAGATGTGAATCCGTGGATGTGCAAGGTTGACCCCTACTGGGGCGCTGCCAGCAGCTTTGATGAGATGGTGAGGAACCTTGTTGCGGTCAACGCCGTTCCGCACTCCTTCAACGACTGCCTGAACTTCGGCAATCCTGAGAAGCCTGAGAGGATGGGGGAGTTTGTTGAGGCTGTTAAAGCCTTGGGATGGATGGCCAAAGGTGTGGGAGTTCCCTGCGTGAGCGGAAACGTGAGCTTCTACAACGAAACCCCCTACGGAGCAGTGGCTCCAACTCCATCACTGCTTGGTGTGGGCATAGTGGAGGATGTTAGAAAGGCGATAACGAGCGAGTTCAAGGGCAGAGGAGCCGTAATTCTCGTCGGAGAAACGCATAACGAGTTTGGAGGCAGCCTGTATTCTGCGGTGATGGGGCAGAGGTGCCACAAAGTGCCGAGAACCTCGCCTGAGAGGCTGAAGACATACAGCGATGCGATGCTTGAGTCCTTCAGGAAGTTTGAGGTCAAAGCCTGCCACGACGTCAGCATGGGTGGATTAGCAGTCTGCATCGCTGAAATGAGCTTTGGCAGGGGATTGGGCTTTGAGGCTGCGAGAGAGCTTAGCTTCGTCGAGCTTTTCTCCGAGTCGAACACGAGGTGGGTGGTGGAGGTTCCCGAAAGCGTTGCGGAGGGCTATGCGGAGTTTTTCAGGGCGAAGGAGCTTAAGGCTGAAGTTATTGGCTACAGCGGTGGAGAAAGGCTTGATTTTGGGGCTTTCAGCGTTGAGCTTGGCGAGGCGGATAAATCCTGGAGGGAAGGGCTCACGAAGTTCCTGTAAATTCACGAGGCTTTTCTCTCTTTATTGCGCAAGGGGTGGTTTGTATTTTTAATTTATTTTTCTATTAAGCCTCTCATTACGAGCATTATTGTTATTATTATAGCAATGATAATATATAGTTTGGAAAAAAATATATACCTTTACGCAGAACTTAATATATGACCGAGGCAGAGAGATTTCAGATGATAAAGGAAAGCGTTTCGAAGAATGCTGAGAAGTTAACGAGAATGGACATATTCGAGATGGTGAGGAAAAAGAAGATAATTCACGACTGAATTCTCCTTTTTGCGTATTTCGTCACCTTTCCGAGAACATTCACCGCGTTTATCACGTTGGTGTAAACGGGAATACCGTTAAGCTCAAGGGCATTTTTGTGGTCGAAAACGACGTCTCTTGCCCCCTCAACGCAGAAGTAGATGGGCTTGCCGTACTTCTTGAGGCTCTTGTAATCCGGCTCAAAGTCGGCGTTGATGAGCCTGTTTGCCCATACGCACGCGATGACCGAATCCACGCCTTCATCCTCCATTACAGCTTCTATTGCGGTCTGATAAGCCTTGAAGGCTCCGTAGTATTCCACCATTGGCCATATATCAATTGGGTTGTTCACGTTGTGCCATTCGGGTGTGACTTCACTTATTTTATCAACAGTATCTTTTGAAAATTCTGCTAGCTTTAATCCGGCAAAGTATGCAGCGTCTGACCCCTGAACACAACCAGAACCGGTGTAGTGGATGATTGCCACCCTGTCCCCTTTTGGAAGGGGCTGGAGCGAAAAGGCTTTGGTCACGTCGAAAAGCTCGTCGAAGCTGTAAACCCTTACGAGGTTCGCTTGCCTGCACACGGCATCGAAAACGTCATCGTCTCCGCAAATTGAAGCCGTGTGGCTCATTGCGGCCTTTTGCCCGTACTCCGTCCTTCCGCTCTTGAAAACCACGATGGGCTTCTCAGCACTGGAGGCAACATCGTAAAAAGCCCTGCCATTCTTTATTCCTTCCATGTAAATGCCTATTACCTTCGTCTGCTCATCTTTCAGCAGAAAATCGAGAACCTCGTAGTCCTCCACATCGATTTTGTTTCCCATTCCTACGATTTTGCTGAAGCCTATGCTCGGATGGTTTGACGTGACTATATCCATCATAATTCCGAGGAATAGCCCCGTCTGTGCGATTATGCCGATGTTTCCCTTCTTGATGACGGGCTGGATTGCAAAGGATGTAATGAATCCGTTTTCCGTGTTGAGCACGCCCGTCGTGTTAGGGCCGAAAATCCTTATTCCGTGCTTCTTGGCAATTTCGAGCACCCTTCTCTCGTATTCAGCCCCCTTCTCCCCTTCCTCGCTGAAGCCCGAGCTCACTATGACCGCTCCTTTGATTCCCTTCTGAGCGCACTCCGCCATCACTTCCGGAACAATTTTAGCCGGAACGGCAATTATCGCCATGTCCACCTCATCCGGGATGTCTAGAATTGAGGGGTAGCACTTCAATTCGAGTATCTTGTCAGCGTTCGGATTTACCGGGTAAATTTTACCCATAAACCCATTCTGCTTTAAATTCCAGACTATGTTAAATCCCGGCTTGCCTACAGTTCTTGAAGCTCCTATGACGGCAACGCTTTTCGGGTAGAAAAGGTCCCGCAAATCCGGAATCGTGTAGTCGAACCTCTTCCTCTCCCCAACAACTATCCTCGCGTCTGCGACAACAGCTCCTCTCTCATAAACAAACACAGGATTCAGGTCCATCTCCACTATACTCTCCCTCTCAACAACCTC
>LDZQ01001444.1_pt1 | contig 40121 bp, 46 predicted proteins | sample 615361 | NCBI WGS metagenome assembly LDZQ01 (sample SAMN03408297, study PRJNA278302) | terrestrial metagenome | isolation source: oil reservoir sample I2 | place: USA: Alaska, North Slope, Ivishak formation | collected 2013 | reverse complement strand
TCAAAAAGCCTTTTATTCCCCTCAAAAAGCTCCTTTAAGGTATCCAGAAAAAGAGATTTTCCAAACCTGCGGGGACGGGAAAGAAAAACATACTTATAGTTTATTGCAAGCTCATAGGCTTCAAAGGTCTTATCTACATATACATAATTGCCATCTATAATCTCACTAAAGGTCTGTATTCCTATGGGTAGTTTTTTCATCTTCTTGCTCCTGAATTTGGTTGAGTTGTTGAGTAGAATAGTGGAATACTGGTTAATTCTCAATAGCTATTCCTGTGTATTTCTCTTAACCACTCTCTACACAGTAACTCAACCCCAAAAGGGTATTCATCTGTCCTTTTAAGGCCATCTTTAATGGTCTGTGGCATGTTTGTTTCTATAGTTTGCGTAGATATAGTTTTAAGGGTTTTTGGTAAGCTCTTCATGATTTTTGTGGCCAACGAGGCTTCTGCCCATGTGATAGGCTTGCCTTCTGCCATAGCCTATCTAACCATTTATATCTCTGCCATGCTCATTTTTGCCCATAGGCTATTTGGAATTACTTTGCATCTACCCAAGACCGTCTTAAACTGGATAGGTGCTCACCTGGGAGACCTGGGCGAACATGCAGACGAAAGCAAAAGCCGTGGCTATTATGCCATGATTGCCCAACGCAGTGAAAGAGTCCTAACTGAAAGCATTGGAGCAACTAAATCTAAAGCCAAAAAAATGGGTGGCATAGTAACTCAAACTCCAGCTCCAGGTGCAGGTGGCGGGGGAGAAGGAGAAAGAGAAAATAATTAAAATAATTTAATTATTATTTCAATTTACCAAAATATTTTAAATATCTTTCCTTAACTTTAGGGTCATGATTAGAAAGGTCATAACCCTCTTTTGCCCATTTAACTTTAGGAAATAGTTCAGTAACTACTGTCCTGGTATAAAAATCTTTGGCTTCTTTAAAAAAATTTATAAACGCTTCAGCCTTTTTCTCATTTCCACCAAAAATTTTCGTTACAATCTCCTTGTCTTGGAATTGCAGATAAAAAGACCTGAAAAGAAAAGCTTCTCTAAATAAAAAATTGCGTTGTTTAATTACACTATCTAAAAGTTCACCTAATTCTTCATATTCTGCTTTTAAAGCCAAATATTGTTTTTCCAGATTATTTAAAGCCCTATTAAACAATATGCGATTGGTAACGATTCTTCCAAATTCTGCGTAATCATCTGCCCTGGTTCTAAGCATAACCTACCCCCTTAATCTAACCTGCCAAAATAACGTTTATACCTCTCTTTAACATGCTCATCTAAATTCTTTAAATTAAAACCATTACTTATAAATTTTTCATTTTTCAACAATTCTTTTTCTATTTCTTTCCTTCTCTTCTTAGCAGTATCCCTGATTACTTCCTTTAATTCTTCTGAACCAAACCTATTTACCGCTTCCATAAGGGCATAACGATAGCCTACTCCCTCTTTAAATAAAAAATTACGTTGCTTAACTATAGAATGAAAAAGTTCTCTTCTTTCTTTAATTCTCCTACTAAGATTTATTATTGCATTTTCATATTCAGCTTTGGCCTGTAAAAATTCTTCCTCTTCTTCCTCTATAATTTGCCTGTTTCTTATCCCGTCGGTCATAGGGGCATTAGGATTGCCATTATCATAGGGCATAAAAGGGTTATTATACCCTACAAAAGCAGGGTCTTGGCTATATGGATTATAAATATCATCATCGTAAGACATAATAGTCTCCTTTTTTTTTATTTTCTTTTTAATCTTACCTTTATCATACGCCAAATGCGTGTATTTGTCAAGGTTTGATTATTTTTTAGCCTATCAGGCAATCTAAGAGAATCTCTTCTGCCTGTTTTTTTAAGTTTCTGATTTTAGCTCTTATTTTTTCTTGCTCATCTTCAATTGTTTTTATCTGTTCCAAGATAAACTTGGCCTGCCGGGCTTTTTGTTCTGTAGCATTGTTAAAATACTCATCTGCCTTGCCAAGGCGTATCCATTTTTGTTGCTCATCGTGATAATCACAGGTGTAAATATAATCTATATCGTCTTCATTTTTAATAGAATAGCCTTTTTGGGCCAAGTTTTTAATATGGTTAGATTTTTCCTTTTCGAGCTTACCCCATAGGGTTTCTAAATCTTCGATAGTGCTGACTATGGCCTTTACGGTATTATTCTGGTCTGTACTTATTTTTTTTACCTTAAATGTGTTCATTTCTTTACCTCAACACATTATTTTTATTTTTTTTGTTGTTAAAAAGAAAAGATTCTTGGTAAAATGATATACTGTACTATATTTTAAAGTCAAGCTTTCTTCTTGCTAAAATTTAATCTAATTAAGCCTAAAAGCATAAGTGCTAAGTTAAGTTTGACAAGGAAGAAAATAAAATCTTTTTTAAGACTTAGGCTTTTTTGTTTGACAAAATAAAGAAAAATGATATTTTAACAAGAAAAGAACTTATGTCCTTATCCTAATATTATTGTCTAAACGAATTAGGCGTTGGCTGGAATAATTTTAATGAAGCTTTAAAAGATAAAGATTTAAGAGAGCAAAAATGAAAACCAAGGTATTTTTATTAAGTCTTTTTTTGCTTTTTTCTTCTAGTATAGTTTTTGCTATAACTATTAAAATTGAAGGTGGTATAATTGGAAACTCAAATTATTTTGACACCTTGTTTTTGGTAAGGAGAGACAAAGGTAATAACTTTTCTTTATTAAAACAAGGATATTCTATAACTGTTGATGGAGATAAGCAGGAAATAATTGGAGTTAAAGACAATAAATATTTTATTTATTTTGGAGCTTTCAGAGATGACCTTTTACCTTTACCTTCCACTGTAGTTGGCTATAATGTTCTTTTCTTTAAAAAAATAGCAATTAAGCACTATCCCTTTGCTCTTGAAAAGAAGCAAAATAATTATTTGCCCTGCAATAGTTGGTTTTTTAAGGCTGAACCTTTGCCTGACAATTATGTTGTGTTTGCCCTGACCTCATTGTTGCAATGGGGTAAGGGTTTTTTAATTTATTCCTTAGATGAAAAAAAGAGAGAGATTAATTTAACTTTATGATAAAATCTACTTCTATTGTAGAAGATAGAAGAAAAATGATAAAAACACAGAAATTCGGAGACAAAGTCCAATTACCCACCCACCTATAGAGGCGATGTTTATAAAAGGCCTACTATATAATTTTTGGATAGAAAACACTTCCAAACATTTTTGGTTTCTTTGCCTTGGGTAAATAATGAAGATTGGTTCCTGATTATCTGAATGATTAAATTATTTTAGCTTAATTTTAACATTTTTTGCTTTACCTGCTCCTTGGCTTTCTCTATGCAAGATTCAAATTCTTCATTTTTAAAATCAAAATATAGAGAGTCTAACTTTGATAAGTCGTTGTGTGATATTTTATATATTTCTACATAATTTTGTTCAGATAAATCATGTGCTCTATCTTTGTCTAGGCTAACGGTTTCAATATGACCAGTTTCTATATTTAAAACAGCATATCCATCTTTAGAGTTGTAAACACAACCTTCGGTTGCAATATTGAAAATTTCTTTAGGTGTTATATAATCCAATAAATATAAAAGAGAGAGTTCATTGATTTCTGCTTTATTTTTTGAATCATCTATCAAAACATCGCTCATTGATATTTTTATGTCTTTGAAATCTTTATGTTCATCTTTATCTAAAATGCAAAATTCAATTTTGAGCTTGCTTTTACCTACAGAAATTGGTAGACAATGCTTGTCCTCATTTACTTCAATACCTTCCAAAGAGTTTGGTTCCTTAAAAGATGTTTCTGTATGACAAAAAGGTTTAAGGTTTTCAATAAAACTACATGTTTTTTTATACAATTTTTGCAAGTTATCACAATCTAAAAAGTATTCATATAAAGATTCCTTGTCAAAAAACAAATTGATAGTAGCATTTTCTTCCATATGAAATTTCTTTATCATCTTTAATAAAGATTCATCTATCTCTTCTCCTTTTAACTTAAAAAGAACATCTCTTATAATTCTTTTATGGGTTAAAACTAACATTTTTCCTCCTTTTGTTTTTTATCTACAAGCTATATTAGATTAATGGTATATATTTTATATGTTTTATTAACTTGCTTAAAATAAAAATTTTCGGTTCATTTGGAAATGATATTTTGTAAATATGATTTTCTATAAATAGAATAGCTTGGCTGTATATGTTTATAATCCTTATATTATTATGTTTAGATTTTCTTGTTAAGTCCTATTATTTTTTTTAATCTTTTTTTCCGTTTTATGTTTATATGGTTTTTATTTACGGTCATTTTCTCTACTTTTTAAAAATACAGAACTTGCTATAAATGGGAGAAGAAATATTTTAAGTTAAAAATAATAGTTTTTAAATCTGCTTTATAATTGTAGTTGTATGGTGAATATTATGCATTTCTCATCAATTTGTCTTTTTGACTCTTTACAATAAAAAGGGTTTGCTTTGTCAAGTGTTTTTTAGCCTTTAAGAGTGTTTTGGAGTTTTTAACTATTTGGTATGGTAAGCTGTTTTGTCCCTTAAGATAAGGGGATATAGAGTAATAAAAAATCTAATCCAAATTAAATCTAGCAATTTAATTCAGTGTATATAGTTATTTTTCTGAAAAATAATAGATTTAATAGATATCATTCAGCTTTTCTTGCAACCTAAAGACCTGATGTAAAAAATTTTCCCTTAGCTTGGGATTTGATAAGTCCTTTTCTTCCAAAATGGGGATAAAGGGAAAGTTTTGGCTAAAAATATAGGCCCAGAGGCCTTGTATTTTGCCTTGAGAGTTCAGGCTTAAATTTAAGCCACAACTGGGGGATTTGCTTTTAAAGACATAACCACAAAGCTGGATTGTTTTTAATTCTTCAATTTTTTTCACTGCCCACTTATGTATTAAAGGGGTAAAGTCTTTTTGGGTCTGATTGCCCAAAAGATATATTTCCCCCTTTTTTTCTTCCAGGTGCATGGGCTCCCTGGGAACAGGAAGCCCACATTCTTTTTCCGGACAGATGGGAAGCAGGTTGAACATTTTTCTTCCCTCTGTATAAAGCCACCAGTTTAACTTGTTTTTGCCGTCATAGCGTACATTGTGGCCCAAAAGACAGGCACTTACCCCTAAAGTGAACTGGTTCATTTTATTTCTTTGGAAACTCCTGCCTGTTCAAAGGTTGCCATGTTATTGAAAATATTAGCTGCAGCTTTGAGCAGGAAAAAGGCCAGGGCTGCGCCTGTTCCTTCTCCCAGGCGAAGGCCTAAATCAAGCAGGGGACGGGCCTTTAGGTTTTTTAATAAGGCCTGGTGATAATTTTCTGCTGAACAGTGGGAGAAAAAGCAATAGTCTTTTACCAGAGGATTGAGATTATAGGCAGCTACAAAGGCTGCAGTGGAGATAAAGCCATCAATGACTACAGCCATTTCTTCCAGCGCTCCACCCAAAATCAGTCCTGTCAGGCAGGCAATTTCCAGTCCGCCCAGGCTGGATAAAATTTCCAGGGGGTCTTGAGAATTTACCTCTCTTTTATGTCTTTCTAAGGCCTGGGCAATAAGCCTGGCTTTTTGTTTAACTTTTTGTTCATCAAGACCTGCTCCTTTACCTGTGCACTCGTAGGGATCTAAATTCAAAAAGGCGCAATAAAGAGCAGTAGAAGGTGTAGTATTGCCTATGCCCATTTCTCCGGTACCCAGGCTTTTAATGCCTTCCTCTTTGGCCTTGCGGGCCAGTTCCAGTCCCAGGAAAAGGGCCTGCAAGCATTCTTCTTTAGTCATGGCCCTGGTTTTTACCAGGTTGTTGGTGCCAGGTTTTATCTTTTTTTGAATGAGGTCAGGATGCTCAGGAAAGGTATCTCCTTTGACCCCTACATCTACCACCTTTAGTTCTACTCCTGAAGTGGCGCACAGCACATTTATTCCTGCACCATTATTTAAAAAATTGAGCACCATTTGCCTGGTCACTTCTTGCGGGTAGGGGCTAACTCCTTCTTCCACCACGCCGTGATCTGCTGCACAGGTGTAAATACGGGCAGGATAGGGCTCTACCTTGCCTTTAGAAAGGGCAAAGAGCCTGGCTGCTATTTCTTCCAATCTTCCCAGGCTGCGGGGAGGCTTGGTAAGATTATCCAGATGAGCATAGGCCTTTTCTTCCAGAGACAAATCCACTGGCTTGATTTGTTGTATAAGTTGTAAAAACTCCTTTTCCATGCCTACTCCTTTTTATAAAATTTTATATAGGGATTTGCCTTTTTCTCCCAATTTTTGAATGCGTTTCAGGACTGCCGGGTCTTCTTCCAGAGGTGGGGCATGATAGCCCTTTAAGCGGCTATCAATAATAATGGCTTTTTGAGCCCCAAAGTGCTTGCAGTGGGTAAATTCTCCCACGCCATAGATGTCTGTGGCTGGATCAGAGCGGGTAAAGGTAACCCAGAGAAAGTTTTCCCAGTTTTTAGCTGTAAATAAGGCATCATTCACCACCACCAGCAGGGGAAACTTTTCTATGTTTTTTTGAGTAAATAAGTAATTAGCCAGTTCTCTAAGCACAGGGTCTTGTTCATCCCTGGGCAGGGTGTGGCCAGGTCCCTGGAGAATGAGAATGCCAGGAGCAAAAAAGGTAAGCTTGCCAAAGGGCTCTGGCAGTTTAAATTGCGCTTCTTCTGCTTGGCCCAGTTCTCTCTTTTTAGGCGCACAGGCTGCTAAAATCAGTTTGGAACCCTGATTTAAGCTAATGCCAGTATAATCTAAAGTATCCATGGTGGTTCTGGTGATAAAGTGTAGGTCACGCCTTAAGTCTAGGCGTTCTAAAAAGGTTTGAAAGTAATTGGGGATATTATAGACATCCAGGGCTTCTCCCTTTTCTTCAGCCTGGATAAAGAGATACTTGCTTAGTGAGGTCTGGGTTTGTCCCAGAAGGGAGAAGGCTTGAGTGAGGATTTCCTGTGGGATGCGCTCTGTACTAAAGGGCACATAGCTTTCTCTACCAACTGCCAGAAGAAGGGGATGTACGCCAGCAGCATCCACTGCATGAATTTGTTTTACGCCAGTAAAGACTGTGGGCACCAGGTCCTTGGTGAGTTCGTGGATAAACTCTCCAAAAAGGGTGTCTTCCTGGGGTGGTCTGCCTACTGTGGTAAAGGGCCAGATGGGCTGGGGACGGGCATAGACCCCGGTTACTTTTAACACCGGGAACGGGTGTTTGAGGCTATAATAGCCTAAGTGATCGCCAAAGGGGCCTTCTGGTTTTACTCCGTCTATATAACCACAAATACAAAAATCTGCTTCTGCTAAAAGGGGCAAGGGGTGTTCCGGGGTCTTGACCAATTTAATCCTCTGGCCTCCCAGCACTCCAGCAAAAAAGATTTCAGCAATGCCCTCAGGCAAGGGCATAATAGCAGCCAGGGTCATGGCTGGTGGTCCGCCCACAAAGATGTTTACTGGTAGTTTTTGTCCCAGATGCAGGGCTTGCTGGTGATGGACGCCAATACCCCGGTGAATTTGATAGTGCAGGCCCACTTCCTGGTCCAGAAGGTATTCATTGCCATCTAACTGAACCCTGTACATACCCAAGTTGGAGTTTTTAAGACCAGGTTTAAAGGGGCTTTCAGTATAGACCTGGGGTAAGGTAATGTAAGCTCCACCATCCCTGGGCCAGGATTTTAACCTGGGTAAAGCACTTATTCTTATTTTGTGTTTTAGAATAGGCCCTTTTTTTACCATTTTGGGCCAGGTGTTTTTCAGGGCTCGAGGCAAGGTCCACCAGTAATGAGGTTTTTTAAAGATTTCCAGAGGGTCAATTTTGAGTTTAAACAGACTTTCCACCTGGGCCAGAGTATCAGCAAAGATAAGCTTTAACCTTTTTTTACTTCCAAAAATGTTTCCTAATAAGGGATAGGCACAATTTTTTACCCTTTCAAAGAGAAGGGCTGGCCCCTGCCTTTGAAATACTCTTCTTTGTATGGCAGCTATTTCCAGCTGGGCATCCACTTCTTCTTTTACTCTGACCAGCTCTCCTTTACTTTCCAGTAAGTGTACCAGTTCCCGGGTGTTTTTGATTCCCATTTTTACCTCTTAACTATAATTTGGGCTTGGGGCTATTTTTTTATTGCGCAAGGCAAATTTAGACCAGTTTTTAAAGTGATAGAAAAATAACATCAAAAGGGCCTGGAAAACCATGGAAATAAACATGGCCAGCCATATTCCTGTAGCTTCTTTAAATACCACATGGCCGAGGATATAAGCTAGAGGGATTCTTACCAGCCAGGCTGAACTGCCCATAACTATCATCTGGTAAAGGGTAGCTCCTGCGCCTGTAAGCGCTCCACCTAAAATCATGGCTGGCAACAAAAAGGGAATAGCTGCCACATTAAAGTAGAGATAGTTGATAGCTTCTTGTCTCACCAGGGGTTCGGGCGCGATAAATCCAGCTACAGGTTCGATAAAGAAAAGGACCAGGCCAGCTAACAAGCCTACTATGAGCAAACCCAGTCCCATGATTTGATAACCAGCTTTTTTAGCTCCAGGTAAATCTCCTGCTCCCAGCAAGTGCCCGACCAAAATGGAGGCTGTAAAATTAAAGGCAAAACCTGGCAAAAAGAGAAAGGATTCTATGCGGATTCCTGCACTCATTCCAGCCAAGGCCTCCACACTGTTTACAGGCAGAGAAGCTACAATGGCATAGAGCACCATGTAAGCAGAATGCCAGACTATTTGCAAGGTGCCTGCTGGCCAGGCCACTTTAAAAAGATAGGGAAGTCCTTTTTTGATCCAGCGCCAGGGAGGAAGGTTTTTGAGAGAGAAGATGTTTTGAGAGAGCAGAAAAATTAAGTTGACCACAAACCCCAGAAAGATAGAGCCAAAAGTAGCCCAGGCCAATCCTTTATAATCTAGTTTGGGCAGTCCCCATAAACCAAGCCCTAATCCAAAATCACCAAGAATGTTTATTCCAGCTACTAAAGCGGTAGAGTAGAGAGGGTAGAGGACTTTTTTCTGAGCACGAAAAAAGGCATTGGTGATGACTAAAAGGTAATAGGCAGGAAGGAGATATAAGGAGATTTTCAGTAAGTACCTGGCAATGGGATAAATTTCTTCTGGTATCTGGAGTAGTTTTAAAAAGATATCCAGGCCCAATAATCCGCCAACCAGGATAATTAAGCCAAAAATAAAGCCAAGTTGAAGGGATAGCCCCATATAGCGCTGAGCCCGCAAGGGCAATTTGGAGCCCAGGGATTGACTGATGGCAGCTACTGAACCATTGCCCACAGCCATGGCCACTACCAGAAAAAAGAACATGGCTTGAGAGATTACTCCCATACAGGCCTGGACATTCTTACCCAGGCGGCCTGCTACAAACACATCAGTAAAACCAATGAGAAAGTGAAAAAACATGGTAAGGATCTGAGGCCAGGTAATGGTCCAGATTTCCTTGAGGGAAAGAGGCCAATTATTGGGTTTTATTTTGAAAAACACAAGATTTCTCCTAAGCTGTCTAAAAGAGAGAATTTGCCTTCTTTTGTGGATTTTAGCAAGGGAATAAAAGGAAGCGAAATTGTAAGAAAATATAGCAAATTAGGTTAGGTAAAAAAAATAATTTAACTTAAATTTTTGAGATTTTTTTAACCTTGAAAAGGGATAGAGGCTAAGTTATGCTTTAAAGAATTAAAAAGCTAATTTTAAGGACAAGTGAACCGATGAAGGCTTATTTTAGTGAAATGGGAGTTCGTCTGTACCTGGGAGATGCTCTTGAAATTTTGAAGCAGCTTCCTGCAGAAAGTATTGATTTGATTTTTGCAGATCCTCCTTACAATTTATCCAATGATGGGTTTACCTGCCATGCTGGAAAACGAGTTTCTGTAAATAAAGGCAAGTGGGATAAAAGCAATGGAGTAGGAAAGGATTTTTTATTTCACTTTAAATGGATAGAAGCTTGTAAAAGAATTTTAAAACCCAATGGAAGTCTTTGGATTTCTGGTACTTATCATTCTATCTATGCTTGTGGTTTTGCTTTACAACGGCAAGGATGGCATGTGATTAATGATATTTGCTGGTTTAAACCCAATGCTTCTCCCAATTTATCATGCAGAATGTTTACTGCCAGTCATGAAACTTTGATCTGGGCTAAAAAAAACAAGCAAGCAAAGCATACCTTTAATTATGAACTGATGAAGCATGGAAACTGGGATGAAGACTTTATTAAAAAGCCTGGTAAGCAAATGCGCAGTGTCTGGGCTATAGGTACAGTTAAGAATGGAGAAAAAAAATATGGCAAACATCCCACACAAAAACCAGAAAGCTTACTGAAAAGAATAATTTTAGCTGCCAGTAAAGAAGGAGATATTGTTTTAGATCCTTTTTGTGGCAGTGGAACTACAGGGGTTGTTGCTTTAAAATATAAACGCAAGTTCGTAGGTATTGATTCTGAAAAAGAGTATTTAGAAGGCTTAGCTATACCCAGACTAAAAGACATTCTTTTTTTAAGAAGACAGAAAAACCTTTTAGGGAGTTTTCAAGTAAAAGAAGAAGAGCCAGGATATGCCTTACTTCCTTAAATTTGGATAAAAGATGGAACGACAAGAAGCAATTGAAAAATTAAAAAAATTAATTGGTAAGGAATTACATTCCTTAGCTGAGGAATTGGGAGTTCGAGTGTATAGTGAGCAAGGAAAGGTAAATAAAGGTTGGGCCGGGCATGTGCTGGAACGATACTTAGAGTTGCCTCTTAACTCTTCCAGGTCTCCTAATTTTGGCTCTTGGGAACTAAAATCTATCCCTCTTAAATACAAAAAAGATGGAAATCTTATCTTTAAAGAAACAATGGCTATAACTATGATTGATCCAGTAAATGTATTACAAAAAGAATTTGAGGATAGTCATTTGTTAAACAAGTTAAAAAAGATTGTGGTTGTGGCTAGAACCGTAGGCAAGAGCGTAGATGAACCCAGCTATATTCATTCAGTAGTGGAGTTTACTCTCCAGGGAAAATTATATCAGGAAGTAAAAGAAGATTATGATTTGGTTAGAAATACTATTAGAGAAAAAGGTGTTGAGGCTTTGACGGGTAAGATGGGAAAATATATTCAGCCTCGAACCAAAGGGAGAGGCCATGGTTCTAAAACCAGGGCATTTTATGCTCGCAAAAGTTTTTTAAGTTTATTTATTAAGCTTTAATTTATTTTTTTAAATATACCAAATAACAACCACAAAACAACAAAAGTATCCCCAGCCAGGAAAGTAGCTGGACCTGTTTTCCTTTTCCAATTTTCTGCAATAGGCCAGAAAACTGGCCTGCCAGAAGTCCTACCATCAGTCCCCAAAAGTGGGCGCCCAGGTCGGTATTTTTCCCTCCAGAAAAAAGGGCCCAAAAGCCCAGGCCAAGGCCCAGGGCCAGGCCAGGGATAGCCTGTTTATTTCCCCTTAAGGTGGCAAAAAGTAAGCCCAAACTTACAAAACTGGCTGTGGAAAAGCCCAAGCTTTTATGGGGAGAACCCAAAAAGAAAAGATTAAGGCCATTGGCAAGTGTGCCTAAGCCTAAAATTATTAGCCAGGTAAACCCTGTTCCATAATACTGGCTTAACAGATAGAGGGGGTAAAAACTAAAAAAGATATTGCCCAAAAGATGGGCAGGGTCTTTGTGTAGAAAAAGGGAGGAAAAGAGCCTATATCCTTCACCTTTAAAGACCTTTTCGCCATCTAACATGCCCAGAGCAGTAAAAGAGGGGAGATGTTGTTGAAGGGTAAAGGAGATTAAAAGCAGGCCAAGCAGGGCTATATTGCTCCAGACAAGTGAAGTTGAAGGAGAAGAAAGAAGGTAAGATTGTTGGGCTAAAGAAGCTTTTCTTTGACATTCTTGCTCATACTCCAGCAGTTCCCTTTGGGCCAGGGGAAATTGCTCTTTTGCTATAAATACACTTAAACCCTGGGTAGTGGTTTTTATCTGCCAGTTAAACCCTAAGGCTTCCAGAACCAACAGTTTTTCCTGGTCCTTGCGGGTATCTTGCCAAGGAAAAAGTTCCTGCCAGTTATCTTCCCTGTCCATACTTGCCCTTTGTAAGCTTTTAGGGCTAAAAGAGTCAAAAAAATTGTAAAGGAGAAAACCGGATGCTAAGTAGAGACGAAGCCCTTGCCTTACTTCAGCAATATATTCAGGAAGAAAGTTTGCTAAAACACAGTCTGGCTACAGAAGGAGTCTTAAGGGAGTTGGCCAGGTTTTTTCAGGAAGATGAAGAACTCTGGGGGATTACCGGGCTTTTGCACGACCTGGACTATGAAAGCACCAAGGACAACCCTCAAAAGCATGGCCTTAAGAGTGCAGAGATTTTAAAAGACAAGTTGCCAGCCGAAAGTATTCAGGCCATAAAAGCCCATAATGGAGAAATGACCGGGGTTGAACCCACAAGCAAGCTGGATTTTGCCTTGCGCTGTGGGGAGACGGTTACTGGCTTGATTATGGCTGCAGCCTATGTTCGTCCCAACAAACTGGAAGGCATGAAGCCCAAAAGCTTGCGCAAAAAAATGAAGGACAAGTCTTTTGCTGCTTCTGTAAATAGGGAGACGATTGGAGAATGTAGCAAACTCAACCTGGAGTTAAGTGAATTTTTGTCTCTGGCTATTGCGGGCATGCAAAAAATTGCCAGGGATTTGGGATTTTAGCCAAACATATATTGGCGTAAAAATTCAGCCATTAAAATGCCACCTGCCTGGGCTACATTTAGGGACTCAAATTCACCAGGCATGGGCAAAGTAAGGTGATAAGGGCACTTTTTTAAGATTCCAGGGCGAATTCCCTTATCTTCATTCCCCAGCACCAGTATGGCGGGAAACTGGAGTCTGGTAGTAAAGGGATTGTCTCCTTCCCTGGGTAAGCTGGCGTAAAGAAAATAACCTTGTTTTTGGGCTTCCAGTAAGGCTCGCCCTAAATTGACCACTCTACTTACACGCAGTTTATAAATTGCTCCAGCTGAGCTTTTGACTACGCCTTCTCCCAGATAGGCTGTTCTGTCCTGGGGCAAAATAAGTCCCTGTCCACCTAAACTCACCAGGGTGCGAATGAGACTGCCGATATTTTGAGGGTCCTGGACACAATCCAGGGCTAAAATGAGCGGAAGTTTAGCTGATGTAGCCAGTAGCTCTTCCAGGCCAAGGGTATTGGTTATAAGCAATCTGGCCACACACCCCTGATGATTGCCGGCAAAGAGTTGATTTAATTCTTTTTCCGGTAAAAATTTATATTTTACTTTGTGTTGACGACAAAGAGTTAAGATTTTTTCTAAATTTTTCCGGCTCTTACTTAAAAAGATACGCTCTATTTGTTCGGGATTGGTTTCCAAAAGTTCTAAAAGGGGTTTTTTGCCAGCAATTATTTTCATATGGCCTCCTGTAAACTAGCATCTAGCTATTAAAGACTTGCTTGCCAAGTGTTTTTGTTTTTACTAGCAGATAGAGAGCTTGAAGGGAAAACAAGGAGTTGTAATGCGATATCTTTTTTTATTGTTTTTGATTTTTTCTTTTTCTGCCTGTGCTCAATTCAATAAGCCAAAAGAAGTTAAGTACTTAGAAAATAAGGCACTGGAGAATGCCACCACTAAAGAAGAAATTTGTCCCCCGGAAACAGATTCTTTACTTGCAGAGCAAAAGGAGCAACCTCAGGAAAATTTAGAGGAAGAAGTTGTTGCCAATCCTGAGGACAAGGATGCCAACTTGCTTCCTCAAGAAGAGGATGTCCTGGCCAAAGAAGATACCCTTAATTTTGAACTGGACCTTTATGAAACCAAGGAATTAAAACTTTACTTTAAGTACTATACTCATTCTAAAAGAAAAATTTTTGTACGCTGGCTAGAAAGGGCTCAGGCCTATCTGCCTTTTATTCGCAAGGTATTTAAGGAGCAGGGGCTACCTGAAGATTTGATTTTTTTGCCCTTTGCAGAAAGTGGTTTTAATCCCTGGGCTTATTCCCGGGCTGGAGCTGCAGGTTTGTGGCAGTTTATGCCCTATACGGCCAAAAAATATGGTCTAAGGGTGGATTGGTGGATAGATGAGCGAAGGGATCCCTATAAATCTACCTATGCAGCAGCTGAGATGTTAAAAGAGCTTTATGCTGAATTTGGAGACTGGTATTTAGCTCTGGCTGCCTATAATGCTGGCCCAGGAAAGATCAGGCAAGCCCTTAAAAAGAGCAAAGAAGATAATTTTTTTGACCTTTGTAGTAACAAAAAAAATAGACGATATTTGCGTCTGGAGACCAGACATTATGTCCCCAAGTTTTTAGCTATTTTAAAAATCGTTCGCCATCTGGAAGAATTGGGCTTTGAGCCTTTAAACTGGGAAGAAACCCCAACCCAAGCCAAATTAAGCATTCCGCCCAGCACTGATTTATTGGCTTTTGCTCAAGCTCTGGGCTGGAACTGGAACAGATTTAGGGAGCACAATCCCTTTGTGCGCAGAATGGTTAGTCCTCCAGATGGGGAGATTACTGTTTATTTGCCCCAGGAAAAAGTAGAACTGGCAAGGCAATTTTTGGAAAAAGAAAAGAAGAGTTATGCTGGATTTATTCGCTATAAGGTAAGGTCTGGGGATTCTTTATGGACTATTTCCAGAAGGTATGGAGTGCCTATTGCTGTTTTAAAAAAGATAAATGATTTAAAAAATAATTTACTGCATCCCAATACCCTTCTCATCATACCTCGTGGGGATAGAGAGTCAGAAGAAAATGTGCTTGCTTCAGTGCGAACAAGTGCCCAGAAGCGTGCTAATTACGAGGTAAAAGCAGGAGATACACTGTGGAGTATCTCTAGACAATTTAAAGTAAGTGTAAAAACCTTGAAAATAGCCAATGGCCTTACTTCTTCCAGGCTTTCTATAGGCCAAAAACTGTATATACCGGATTTGGGCGGCCAACAGACCAGGCTGGCTAGAGAAGAAGTGAAAAAGTTTCATCAAGGGCAACTGGTGCGCTATCAGGTACGCAGAGGAGACAACCTCTGGACCATTGCCAAACGCTTTGGAGTGAGCTGGAAGCAAATTGCCCTCTGGAACAATTTAAGTTCGGACAGTATCTTGCGTCCTGGAGATACCTTGAAAATTTATGTGCCCTAAAGGTATTGGCGCAGCAAGAGCATGGCTTTGGCTACGGGAAACTCCTGCCCAGTAAAAAGCCTAAATTGCTCCAGGCCTTGATAGACAAACATGTTTAAGCCAGAAAGGGTGATTAAACCTGCTTTTTTGGCCTGGGCCAAAAATCTGGTTTGTAAGGGAGTGTAGATAAGGTCATAGGCTATCTTTATGTTTTTAAAGGGATAATCCCAGGGCGTTAAACCTTCCTTATCTCCCTTTAAGCCCAGGCTGGTAGTGTTGACAATAAGTTCAGCCTCTACCTTTTTTCTCTCTTCCCACCTAAGGCTAATGAGGTCAAACTCCTGGGCTAGTTTTTCAGCTTTACTATAGGTGCGGTTGCTAAGGTAAATTTCTTTTAGCCCTAACAGTTTTAATCCATAAACCACTGCCCTGCTAGCCCCGCCTGCGCCTAAGACCAGGGCAGAAGAAAGGTTTAAATTTAGGTCTTTTAGAGGTTTTAAAAAGCCGTAAACATCTGTGTTTTCAGCTTTCCAGCCCCTGGAAGTTTTAAAGAGGGTATTGGCTGCCTTTATTTCTTTTACCCTCTCGCTTTGTGCCTGCACATGGTTGAGCACAGCTTCCTTTAAAGGTATGGTCACACTAAGACCTTTAATCTGGTATAAATCCAGGTGGCTTAGAAAGGTCTTTAACTCTTCTTTTTTTACTTCCCAGGAACAATAGGTCTTTTCTCTATAGCCAAGATAGTGAAAAGCCCAGTTGTGCAAAACTGGGCTTAGAGAATGCTTGATGGGGGAACCTATGACGCCATAGAGTTCCATTTACAAACTACCTTTTTCCTGAACATAATTGGCACCTGCTTCCAGAGCCTGGCTGTTGGCAGGTATAAGGTGCTGGTAGTGGCTGGAAATTACTTGAGGCAAGGCCTCCTGCACTACCTTTAAGGGAATAATTTGGGTGGCTTCAATGTAAGCCCCCAGGGCTACCATGTTGGCCATGCGGGTATTGCCCAAGGAGTCAGCTATTTCATTGGCTGGAACAGCAAAGGCCTTTATTCTTTTTTTATCTACCAAATCCACATCTACCAGGGAAGAGTTCAAAATAAGGGTGCCCTTGTCCTCTAATCTGGGTTGAAACTTGTCCAGAGAAGGACGGTTCATGATAATTAGACTTTTGGGGTTAAAGATGATGGGAGAGCCAATCTCTTCTTCTGAAATAACTACAGTGCAGTTGGCAGTACCTCCGCGCATTTCAGGACCATAGACAGGGATATAGGTCACATTTAATCCTGCTTCCATACCTGCATAGGCCAGCAAGTTTCCAATAAGCATTACTCCTTGTCCACCAAAGCCAGCTATAATTACATCTTGATATTTGCTCATTGTTTATTCTCCCAGGGTGTTTTTAAATTCGCCCAAAGGAAAGTAGGGAATCATTTCCTTGGCAATGCGTTCGTTGGCCTGTAAGGGAGTCATTTTCCAGTTGGTAGGGCAACTGGAAAGGATTTCCACAAAACCAAAGCCCTTGTCTTCTAACTGGGCTCTAAAGGCCAGCTTAATGGCTTTTTTAGTTTTTTGAATGTTTTTGATGTCATTTAGAGCGGTTCTGGCAGCATAGGCAGTGCCTCCCAAAGAACCAATAATTTCAGCCATTTTAAAAGGTTCGCCTTCCCTATCTTTGCATCTTCCACCAGGGCAGGTGGTGGTTTTCTGGCCTACCAGAGTGGTAGGAGCCATTTGTCCACCTGTCATGCCGTAGATGGTGTTGTTGACAAAAACTACACTAACCCTTTCTCCCCTATTGGCACAGTGCATTATTTCAGCCAGACCAATGGCAGCCAGGTCTCCGTCTCCCTGGTAGGTGAATACAAACTTATCTGGTCTAGCTCGTTTTACTCCTGTGGCTACAGCAGGAGCCCGTCCATGCGGAGCTTCTATGGTGTCTAAAAGTAAATAGTTGTAAATAAAAACAGAGCAGCCAATAGAGCCAACACAAATGGTTTTTTCTGGAAGCTTAAGTTCTTCTAATACCTGAGCCACCAGTTTGTGGGCCAGGCCATGATGACAGCCTGGACAGTAATGGGTGGGCCTATTAGCCAGTACTTGGGGTTTGGGAAACATTATTTTTTCAGTCATTTTACTTCTCCAGGGCCTTGATTATGGGTTCTTCAAAATCATTGGGAGTGGGCAAATTGCCAGGCAAATGCCCGTGAAAATCTGTCTGGGCATAAGGGCAAACAGCCAATTGTACATCCTCTACCATTTGTCCCAGATTGTGCTCAATGGTCAGGAACTTTTTGCCCTCTTTGGCCAGAACCTGTAGGGCTTCACTGGGGAAAGGATAGAGGGTTATGGGCCTAAATAGTCCTACTTTATGCCCTTGTTTTCTCAAAGTCCTGATGGTGCTTTTGACGATTCTACCAATAGAGCCGTAAGCCACCACAATGAGGCTGGCATCTTGGGTTAGAAATTCTTCAAAGAGGATTTCTTTTTTCATCTCAGCATATTTTTGGGCCAGCTTCAGGTTGTGTTTGGCCAAAGCTCCATCTTCAAGATACAGGGATTTGATGACCCTGGGCGGTCTTCCCTTTGCTCCTTCCAGGCACCATTCCTTTGCTTCTTTTTCAGGAACTTCTGGTTCCCAGGGAGTAATGGGCTCTTTCATCTGCCCTAAAATGGCATCGCCTAAAATCATTACGGGGTTTTTATACTTAAAGGCCAGGTCAAAGGCTTTTATGGTCAAATCATAGGCTTCTTGCACAGTGCCAGGACCTAAGACAAGCAGTCTATAATCTCCATGGCCTCCGCCTTTGGTAGCTTGAAAGTAATCTCCTTGAGAAGGGCCAATATCTCCCAGGCCAGGACCACCTCTATTCATATTGACAATAACACCAGGAAGTTCACTTCCTGCCATATAAGAAATGGCTTCTTGTTTGAGGGAAATTCCAGGGCTGGAAGAGGAAGTCATGGCTCTAATTCCAGCACTAACTGCTCCCAGGAGCATATTGGCAGCAGCAACTTCACTTTCAGCCTGGACAAAGGCTCCCCCTTTTTTGGGTAATTCTCTGGACATAAATTCAGGAATGTCATTTTGAGGGGTTATGGGATAGCCAAAATAACACTTACATCCTGCAGCCAAGGCCCCCAGGGCTATGGCTTCATTGCCTTTTACAAAGAGTCTTTTTTTAGACATTTTCTGGCTCCTTTTCCTCTACACTTTTATAAACCACAATGGCTGAATCCGGGCAAACCAGACTGCAGAAGCCACAGGCTATGCACTTTTCCAGGTCTTCTGGTTTTATTTCCACCACCTTGTATCCCTGTTTGTTAAAGCGTGAGGATTGGGTGATGATTTTTTTAGAGCACACCTGAGTGCATAACAGACAACCTTTGCATAATTCTTCCAAAAAAACCACTTTTGACATGTCGCCTCCTCTTAAATGATAAGCATGGCATCTCCATAAGAGAAAAATCTAAACTTTTCCTCTATAGCTAGCTTATATGCCCTTTTTATGTTTTCAAGTCCAGCAAAAGCAGAAACCATTATAATTAAAGAAGATTTTGGCAGGTGAAAGTTGGTAATAAGATGATCTACCACTTTAAATTCATACCCGGGAAAGATGTAGATGTCAGTTACATCTTTTAAGGCCCTAATCTTTTGATGTTTTTGGTAGGCCCCTTCCAGAGTCCTTACTGTAGTGGTGCCAATGGCTATTACAGGACGCTGGTTTTTTTTGGCTTCCTGAATTTTCCTGGCAGTTTGTTCTGGAATTTCAAAATATTCCCCATGCATCTGGTGCTGGCGAATGTCCTGGGTGCGAATGGGCGAAAAGGTCCCATAGCCCACATATAAGGTGATATAAGCAAAATCAAAGCCCAGATGGGTTAATTCTGCTTGCAGTTCAGGGCTAAAATGTAAGCCAGCAGTAGGTGCAGCTACTGCGCCTATCTTTTCTTCTGCTGCATAAATGGTCTGGTATCTTTCCCGGTCTAAATCCGTGTCTGCTCTTTTGATGTAAGGTGGAAGGGGAATATGGCCTAGTTGTAAAAACTTTTCCTTTAAATCTCCCTGAAAAATCAATTTTACCTTTGCCCGCCCAAAATCTCCTGTTTCCAGGACCTCCAGGGAGAAGTCAGGAGCAAAGACCACTTCCTGGCCAGGTTTAGGCCTTTTGGAGGCCCTTAGCAGTCCTTCTGCTATACACTCTTTAAAATTCTCACGGGTATCCTGGATTTTCAGGAGAGGAAAGGGTGTTAGGAGTAAAAATTCTACTTTGCCTCCCAGATGGTTTTGCTGTTTTTTCCTTCCCCAAATCCTTGCAGGTAAGACCTTGGTGTTGTTGGCTACCAGCAAACTCTTGGGTGGTAAAAAACGGGCTAATTCCTTAAAACTGGCCAGAGTGATGTCTCCGCTTTTTTTATCCAGTACCAGCAGCCTGGAAGTGCCCCTGTTTTTGGGCGGAAGGGAGGCAATGAGTTCTGAGGGCAGGGAAAAATCATAGGTATCCAGGTTGAAGAGGTCAGGCAGGTTATCTTTTTTTGGTAAGTCCATATTTTTTAAGCTTGTATTGCAGGGTTCTACGACTAATGCCCAGGGCTTGGGCAGTTTTTTCTCGATGGCCATTGTTGGCTTTAAGGGCTTCAATAATGGCCTTTTTTTCTGCTTCTTCCAGGTTTTCCTGGATGGCTCTGGAGTTTTTTTGAGGTAAAAGGTGAGGTGGCAACTGGTTGACCTCCAGGGTATCTGAAGGGCAGAGGATAATGGCGCGCTCCAGGATGTTTTCCAGTTCCCGCACATTGCCTGGCCAGTCATAATAGGTGAGCTGCTCCAGAAACTCTGGCGAGACCTTGTGGATTTTTTTGCGATTTTTGTCCCCCAGCTTTTTTAAAAAGTGATTGACCAGCAGGGGAATGTCCTCTTTTCTTTCCCGCAAGGGAGGCAAGTGAATTTCAATAACATTGATGCGAAAATAAAGGTCTTCTCTAAAGTTTCCCTTTTCCACCTCTTGCTTGAGGTCTTTGTTGGTGGCGCAAATAAAACGCACATCTACAGGTACAGAGTGAATAGCACCCAGGGGCTCAATGGTCTTTTCCTGTAAGGCCCTTAACAGCTTGGACTGGAGATTGAGGGGCATTTCTCCAATTTCATCTAAAAAGAGGGTTCCCTTGTGGGCAAGTAAAAAGCGTCCGGGTTTATCCTTGTAGGCGCCAGTAAAGGCTCCTTTTACATAGCCAAAGAGTTCAGATTCCAGAAGGTTGTCTGGCAAGCTGGCGCAGTTTACTTTGATGAGCGGTTCTTTGGCTCGCAAACTCAATTTGTGCAGGGCATTGGCTACCAGTTCCTTACCTGTGCCAGACTCTCCTGTAATCAAGATATTGGCCTCTGACGGCGCTACCTGCCTTACCAGCTGGATAAGTTGTTGCATGATTTTGCTTTGGCCAATGATTTCCAGTTGCTGGTGAAAGCCAGAGGCGTATTTTTCAGAACTGGCCAGAAAATAGGTATAAGCTTTATTTAAAGTACTCTTTAACTCCTCAATGTCTGTGGGCTTGGTGAGAAAGTCAAAGGCACCTTTTTTCATGGCTTCTACAGCCAAATCTACTGTGCCAAAGGCTGTAAGCAAAATTACAGGCAGGTGAGAGTCTATGCTTTGTACTTTGTGCAGGAGTTCCAAGCCATCCATCTTGGGCATTTTGAGGTCAGCTAAAATTACCTGCACATTTTCCTGGTCCAGGATATTTAGTGCTTCTAGTCCATTACTGGCTTCTTTGACCAGCCAGCCTTCTTCTTCCATAACAGCCTTAATGAGAAGGCGCTGGGAAGCTTCGTCATCCACCACTAAAAGGCAGGGAGTTGTTTCTATAAAAGCTTCTTTATTCATAGGGCAGATAAATAATTACTTCTGTTCCTTTTCCAGGCAAAGAATTAATTTTAATTTGGCCTTCATGTCTGGTGATTATTTGTTGCACAATGGCTAGACCCAGGCCCGTACCTTGCTCCTTAGTGGTAAAAAAGGGCGTAAAGGCCTCTTTTAATTCTTCTTTAGTCATTCCCTGGCCATAGTCTTTTATTTTTAAACAAATCTGTTCCCTTACCCTTTCTGCTGCTATTTCAATGATTCCTTCTGGTTTAGAGGCCTGGATGCTATTTAAAAGCAGGTTGATTAAGGCCTGTTTTAAGGAGTCCTGGTCTGCCTTAATAGTTTCTACTTTTAAGTCTAGTTTAAAGTTTAAGTTTTTGTTTTGCAAGTCAAACTGAAGCAAGCGCAAGATTTCTTCCAGAAAGGGTTTTAGCGAAAATACTCTTTTTTCTATTTTTTGCGGTTTGGCAAAGGTAAGGAGGTCGGTTATGACTCGATTCAAACGGTCTGCTTCTTGAACCATGGTCTTAGCATAGGTTTTGGCAGGCTCTTCCTGGGCAAATTTTTGGGCAAAAAATTGGGCAAAACCTTTGAGGGCGTTTAAAGGGTTTCTGATTTCATGGGCCATGCCTGTGGCAAAACGGCCAATGGTGGCCAGGTTCTGGTTTTGAATAAGCTCTTCTTCCATTTTTTTTATTTCAGTTCGGTCCCTTAAGAGAAAAAGCTCTTCTCCACTTAAAGGCACCTTGAGGATTTCTAATTTTTTTGTGCCTAGTTCCAGTTCTTTCCACTGTTGGCTGGGAAACTCAGGGTCAAAAAAGCGGGCTAAAGGCTGGCCAATAATTTCCTTTAGAGGAGAATCCAGGATTTTACTTAGGGCAGGGTTAGCAGCGTTAATGATTCCCTTCTGGTCAATGGTAAGTAAACCATCTGGCAGATTGTCCAGTAATTTGGAGTGAAAGGTTTCCAGACTGGCCAGGCGCTCACTCTTTTCCTGCCTTCTAAGATAAGCTGTGGTAATGGTGATAAGAAAAATGGCCAGTAAAATCAAAAAACCTATTTGCATAAAGAGGGTTTTCTGGAATTTTTGATAGAGGACCAGATGATGAGTAGCATCCAGAACCAAAAGAAGGTAATTTTTAGGTGGAGGAGCAGAAAAGTCATGGGTTTGTTCTGGAAAAAAAGAGCTTACTGGAATACGGGTCTGTTGACTAAAAACTGCCAGATAGTGCTGGTTAAAGGAAAGGATTTTAAACTCTGCTTCCTGAAAAGGCCCCTGAAGGATTTGTTTTAAAGGAGTTTGTAGCTTGTTGTCCCTGAAAATAGGCAGGATGTGTCCCTGATTGTCCGCCAGAATAATGGCCAATACATCACCTTCTTTTACCAAGTCTTCCAGAATTTCTTTGGCCCTGGGTCGTAAAAAGGGAAGGGGTGGATGATGTCTCATCATTTGCTCTCCCATCATCCTTCCCCCCATAAACATCATGCCTCGAAAAAGAGAGGCTTCAATACCCCTGCTGATGGAACTGGAGGCCAGCTTTAAATGCTGATAGATAGCTTTTTTCTGCAAAGTGAGATTTCTCCAGGTAAGGAGAAGTAGGAGAAATCCCAAAAGAATAAAGAGCAAAACCATTAAAATAAGCTGGTTTTTGCGTTTTTGCTGTAAGAGAATATCCATGTCTTTAGGTAGCCAGTTCCAAGGCCCTTTGTAAACGGTTTAAGACTTCTTCCTTGCCCAGAACTTCCATGGTTTCAAATAAACCTGGACTTACAGTTTGGCCAGTAAGCGCCACCCTTAAAGGCTGGGCTATGACTTTGAATTTTAACTGGTTTTCCTCCAGATAAGCTGCAAAGATATTTTCCAAGGCTTTTTGCTCAAAATTTGTGAGAGTTGCAATTTTTTCCCTTATCTTTTGCAAGTGAGGGATAACTTCAGGGGTTAGGAACTTTTCCACTGCCTTTGCGTCATAGTCAAGCTCTTTAGCCTCTTTTAAAAAGAAGTGCATTTGTTCAGCCATTTCTTTTAGGGTTTTGGCTCGTGGTTGATACAGGGGCACTATCTTTTCCAGATACGCAAGAGAAGGATTAAAGCCTTCTGGTTGCAAAAACTCCAGTAGAAGTTGAGCCAGTCTTTGCCTGGAGCTTTCTTTGATATAGTGGCTGTTTAACCAGAGAAGCTTTTCAGTGTCAAAGACACTGGGAGATTTGCTCAAGTTTTCTAAGCTAAACTTTTCTATAAGTTCTGCTTTGGAAAAGATTTCCTGGTCTTTATAAGACCAACCCAATCTGGCCAGGTAATTTAGCAGGGCTTCAGGTAAGAACCCCATTTCCTTGTACACCATGACAGAAAGAGCGCCGTGGCGTTTGGATAATTTTTTCTTGTCTGGTCCCAGAATCATAGGCACATGGGCAAACTGGGGAATAGGTGCATTTAAGGCCTTGTAGATTAAAATCTGGCGATGGGTATTGTTTACGTGGTCATCACCTCTAATGACATGGGTGATACCCATGGTAAGGTCATCCACTACTACTGCCAGGTTATAAGTGGGTGTACCATCAGAGCGGCGTAAGATTAAATCGTCCAGTTCCTGGTTTTGAACGCTGATTTTACCTTTAACCAGGTCCACAAAAGAAGTTTCTCCTTCCAGAGGAGCTTTCAGGCGTACCACTCTACCAGGACCAGGGCCTAAGTTTTTTTCTCTGCATCTGCCGTTGTATTTGGGCTTTAATCCCTTGGCCATGGCTTCCTGGCGCATCTGTTCCACTTCTTCGGGTGAACATTCACACCAGTAGGCCTTACCTTCAGCCACCAGTTTATCTATGTATTCCTGATGGATTTCCTGGCGTTTACTTTGAAAATAGAGTTCCTCATATTCTAAGCCCAACCATTCCATGGCCTTCAGAATAGCCTGGGTCATTTCTGGGGTGGAGCGTTCCTGGTCTGTATCTTCTATGCGCAGGATAAATTTTCCCTGGTTTTTGCGGGCCCAAAGATAACTAAAAAGCGCTGTCCTTGCGCCTCCAATATGTAAATACCCGGTTGGGCTGGGAGCAAAACGAGTAACCACTGTCATTTATTTCCTCCTGTGTTGGCATTTGAAAAAACAAAAAAGCGGGCTGTAAAGCCCGCTTAAAAGACTTTGTACAAAAAGTAAACTAAACAGCCTCTACACCTTTAAGGGCAGGGATTTCTTTGAGTAAAAGCCTTTCAATACCATTTTTAAGGGTTAGTTGAGACATGGGACAGCCATGACAGGCGCCAGTTAAACGCACCTTGACAATACCGTCATCTGTAACCTCTACCAGTTCTACGTCCCCTCCATCAGCCTGGAGATTGGGACGAATTTTATCCAATACTTCTTGGACTTTGTTTTTTAACATAAAGCCTCCTTGGGTTAATTTTTATTTAATGCTGCTAATACCTTGGAAGCAGGTCTTCTTTCTGGCACCACTTCCAGTTGTTTTTTGCCTTCAACTACTTCTTTAGAAACATAAAGTCCACAAAAGCAACTTCCATATTCCCTGACATCTGCCTCCCGGTAAACACAGGGACAGAGAATGTCTTTATCCAGCTCGTAGTTGCCAGAAGCCAGACGGCAGGGACAGGCCATGTAACCATAGCGTTTTTTGTTGGTTAAAAGACTTTCCAGAAGTTGCTCTACCATCTCCTGGTCAGGATTAAAATAGTAACCTTGCTTTTCTTGGGTTTGCTTTAAAAAAGCATATAGGTCTTTAACCTGCATTTTAGCATCCCAAAACTTCTTTAATTTTATCTTCTTGAAACCCCACCACTACTTTGCCATTGGATAAAACTACCAAAGTGGGAAAAGATAGGTCTGGATTGTATTTTTTGATTTCCTCAATGGCCTTTTCCCTTTCCTCTCCTTCCAGCAGGTCCACATAGATGCAATCATAATCAACCTTTTTTTGGTCCAGGAATTTTTTAGTGTTTTTGCAGTGTATACAGGTGCTTAAAGCAAAAAGAACAATATCTTTGTTCGGCATAAGAACTCCTTTTGAGGTTTAAAGTTGGTTTAAAAAAGATTTTAATTTTGCTATAATCTCTTCTTCCTGCTTTGGCAAACAGGCAGGGCCTACTTCCAGAGTAAGTAAGCCTTTATAATTGTATTTCTTTAGTTTAGTTATAAATTGGCTTAGAGGCAAGTCTCCCTGGCCAGGAAAAAGGTGTTCCTTTAGTCCCCTGGCATCAGAAAAGTGGATATTTTTTAGAGCAGTAAAACATTCTGCAAAGATTACTTTTAAGGCCTTTAAAATATTTTCCTTACTTACTCCCAAATGACAGACATCCAGGGTGAGAAAAAGTTTTTTTTCTGCGCATAACTTTAAATAGGTAGAAAAGCCTTTATGATTTAAGGGATCTTTTTCCATGGTGGGCAGGTTTTCCAGGGAAAGGGGAAGAGAGGAGTTTAAATCCTGAGGTAAGTTTTTGCTTTTAGTAAACCACCAGAAATGTCCCAGGTGTCCCAGGCGTAGTAAGGGAGGATGAAGGGTAATGTTTTGGACACTTTCTAGCTTTTGTCCCAGATTTATGGTCTTTTCCAGGGCCTTTAAATAACCACCCCAAAGACTCCAATTGCGAAAGGGAGCATGGATACTTCGAATGGGAAGAAGGGAATTTACTTTTTTTAACCTTTCCAGGTCCTGGGTTAGTTCTGGAGTATTTAAGATAAGTTCCAGGCCCCTAAATCCAGCTTTTTGGCCTATAGAAGCTATCTGTTCTAAGGGTAAATGAAAAAGAGAGCCTGTGGAAAGAAGGGGAAGAAAATCCATATTAACTTTTTCAAGGGAAAGCCCTGGGCTTTCCCTTGTTTGGTTTAAGCTACATGGTCCCTTATCCAGTAAAGGAGTTCAAAATTCTTTTCCAGTTCTTCTTTAAGTTTGTTTTCTTCAGATTTTTCCATATCTTGAATGCGAATAAATACCTGTCTTTTCCCAGGGACTGGTTTTTCATAAGAACTTAAAATACTTGTAATTCTAGCATTATGTTGTTTTAAAACTTCTAAAACGGCTTTGAGGGTGCCGGGTTTATTTTCCAGGGTAAATCCCATTTGAATGCCGCCCAGATATACACCAGTAATGTCAATAAGGACTTTGAAAACATCTGTGTCTGTGATGATACCCACAACCTTTTCGTCCTCATCTACTACAGGCATGCCTTCAATTTTTTTCTTGAGCATGGTTATGGCTGCCTTTTCTACGGTATCATTTACATTGATGGTAATGGGATTGGGGGTCATAATATCTTTTACTTTTATTTCTGAAAGCAGATAATAAAGTTCGTGAACATCCAGAGTCGTGGCCTTGGATGGAGAGGCGTCTTTAATATCTCTATCAGTAACGATGCCTATTAATTTTCCCTGTTCGTCAATAACCGGGAGCCTGCGAATATTGTGCTCTTTTAATATTTTAGAAGCCTTAAGCATGGAAGTATCTGGAGTAACAGTGATTACTTCTTTGGTCATCCAGTCTTTGATTAACATTAGTTTCCTCCTTCTGGTTTAACTTAATTTTTTATACAGAAAAGTCTAACCATTATCCATGCTTAAGGCAACCCTTTTTAATTTTTCTCTGGGCCGTGTAATACTCCCATTATTTCTTCCACATCAGGAGGCAGGGCCTTTTCACCTTTTTGGGCCAATTCCAGCTTGGAAAAGAGAATGATGTTTAAAAAGGTCAAAAGCATAACAAAGCCGCCTGGGTTTTTAAATTGTAAGATAGAAGGCAGGTAAGATTTGCCCAAAATCATGATAAAAGAACCAACAATACCGGTCAAAAGGCCAGCAATAGCTCCATTTTTGGTCATTTTGGGCCACCATACCCCCATAACCAGAACAGGGAAAAAGGTAGAAGCTGCAATGGCAAAGGCCAGACCCACCAGAACAGCAATTTGTAAGTTTTCAGCAATAAATCCCAAAGGAATTCCCAGAAGACCTATGATTAAGGAAGAAAGCCTGGCAATGCGCACTCTGTTTTTTTCGGGCATATTGGGGTTAAATATGTTTACCACCAAATCGTGGCCAATGGCACCTGCACAGGCAATAATCAGACCAGCTACTGTGGATAAAATAGCTGCAAAAGCGCCTGCCACCACAATACCTAAAAGTATTTGCCCGCCAAAGTAAGAACCAGCTACTGGTACAGCTAAGTTTTTACCGTTTTGAGCCAGCCAGTAGGTAAGGTACTTGGGTAAGTTTAAGGACTCTGCCTGCATGTACACATAGCGGACCACATGCCCTACATAAGGAGATAAGATGTAAAAAAGGCCTATTAACATAAGTACATAAATAACTGTACGCCTGGCAGCCTTGCCATCTGGGGCTGTATAAAAGCGTACCAAGATATGGGGAAGACCTGCTGTACCAAACATAAGGGCCAAGAGCAGGGAAAAGGTATCCTTGAGATTGGTGAGCCAAAAGCCAGGTGCAGTATAACTGGCGCCCACAAAGGTGGTGTCTTTTAAGGGCTCTGGTTGGTTTAAGGAGTGTAAAAAGTTGATAATATCCGTATAGGTATAGCCTTTGAGTACAAAGGGAATAAAGGCAAGTAAAAACATAGCACCAAAAAGAATCCAGAACTGAACCAACTGATTTATGGTGGTGCCTTTCATTCCGCCAATGGAGACGTATAAGGTAATGATGATGGCAATCACCACAATAGCTGTTTTATATTCCATGTTTAAGAGCAAGCCCATTACCTTGCCAGCGCCAAGCATCTGAGGAGCCATATAAAAGAGGGAGACAAAAAGTACTCCAACTACGCCTAAAACTCTGGCTGTTTTGGAGTGAAAGCGTTCAGAAACAAAATCAGGCACAGTATATTTTCCAAATTTTCTTAAAGGAGAGGCTAAAAATAAGAGCAGAGCAACATAACCCACAAAAAAACCAAAGGCATAAATGATGCCATCAAAACCTTTTAAAAAGGCTATGCCTGCTACTCCCAAAAAGGAGGCAGCGCTTAAATAATCACTGGAAATGGCTGAGGCATTGATAAAACTATTTACTTTTCTGCCTGCCAGATAATAATCAGCAGAAGTTTTTTGGATGCGAAACATCCAGGTGGTAACCACTGTAAAGGCCAGCATAAGGCCAATTAAAACTAAGGCTGTAATGGGAACCTGATACCCTAATTCCATTATTCTTCTCCTTCTATTTTTTCCAGATTATCTTCCATTTCATTGGCTTTTTTTACATAAAAGCCAAAAATTAACCAGGTAAGAGGGTAAATAAAAATAGCTACCAGGAAGTAATGTAGGGGCAAAGAAAATATTTTTATCTTGATAATAGTTTCTTTGCCAATATATACAGCTAGATACATTACAATAACAAAGAGAAAGTAGGGAATGCCAAATTTAAGAGCAAAGTTGAGCTGTTTTTTTCTTATTTTTTGAACATTAGACATGGTAAACCTCCTGAAACAAGACTTAAAACATTAAAGATGCATTTAAATTATAATAATCAATAAAAAAGTCTATATTCTTTCGGTGAATGGAAGGGGAAATACTCCTTGACCGTTAGGAGTGAATATGCTCCTTTTAAGGTAAAAAAAAATCCGTTTAGCCAGGGAAAGAAGCGATGGTTTTAACCGAGCGTAAAGATTTAGCCCTTCTTTTAGAAAGTGGACGACTCAAAAAAATTAGAGCCTGGCGTCAGTCCATGGTGATAAAGTTATTAGAAGAGGGCAAAAGTGCTAGAGAGGTAAGTCTGGCTATTTCCAGGTTTAACGAGGCCCTGGCTATAGAGGTCTGTAATTATTTTGCCAGAAGGTTTCCCTGGTTGAAGAAATGTGTGTTTTTAGAATTTGGTTCAGGGGGACGAGGAGAGCAAGTCCTGGGTTCAGATCAGGATAATGGTCTGGTTTTACCAAAAGAAAAACTGGATGAGGCCCAGTTAGAGGAGGTTTGTCAGAGGATAGTTCTGACTTTAGATGGTGCAGGTTTACCTCTTTGTCCTGGCAAGGTGATGATTTCTGAAGAAAAGTGGAGAGGCACCCTTGAGGAGTGGAAAAGGAAAATTTTATTTTGGTTAGAAAACCCTAAGGAAAGGGGACCCTGGCAGTCAGGACTTATTTTGGATTTTAAGCCCTTATATGGAGAAAAAGAAAAGATTTTTCAGTTGCGTACAGAAGTTTTAGAAACTATTCGAAAACACCCGGTTATCTGGAGATTATTGGTAGAAGAAATTTTACAATTCCGTGTCCCTTTGAGTTTTTTGGGGAATTTTATTCTGGAAAAAAAAGGTGAAGAACGGGGAATTAACCTTAAAAAAAGTATTTTGGCCCACCTCATCAATGCTACGAGATTACTTAGCCTGAAATATGGCTTTGTAAAGGCCCATACTTTAGAGAGGCTTTCCTTTTTAATTCAAAAAGGGCATGTGGAGGAAAAGATGGGAAAGGAGTTGCAAAACCTCTGGGAATGGGCCCAGGCCAAGCGTTTAAGACAGGCACTAGAGCAAAAGGGAGAAATCAATTTTTTAAACCCCCACTTACTGCCCAAAGAGGAAAAGAAGTTGTTGAAAAAAAGATTAAACTATCTGCAGAAGTTTGTGGATCTGGTTAGTATGAGTGCAAATTATGGCCTGTAAAAGAGTACTTTTTCTGGACCTTAGCTGGGGCATTAGCGGAGATATGCTGGTCTCTGCTTTAGCAGATATGGAGGTGGATTTTTCTGACCTTGTAAGCTCTTTAGAGCAGAAATTAAAAGTAAAAATAGAGTTTAAAAATTTTAGTCGAGAAGGAGTTCTGGGTAAAAAGTTAGAAATTAGATTGGCGAAAACCCACAAAAATAGAAAACTAAGGGACTTGCTGGACTTACTTTCTTCCTTAGAGCTTTCTCCTGAGCTCTTTACCACAGTAAAAGAGGCTCTTTTTAAACTGGCCAGAATAGAAGCTAAAATTCACTCCCAAAAACCAGAAGAGGTGCATTTCCACGAGCTTGGCGGAGAAGACATCCTGGTGGATTTGGTGCTGGCTTTGGGTGGAATAGAAAAGCTGGGAGTAGATAAAGTTATGGCCAGTCCTTTACCCTGGTTGCAGGGAGAAGTGGAGATAGGCCATGGTAAAGTACCTTTGCCTGCTCCTGCCACCCTTGCGCTTTTGCAGGGAAAGCCTTTTTCTGGAAGGTTCTTGGAGTTTGAAGCCATAACCCCTACAGGCGCTCTTTTACTGGATTGGGTGGTAGATGGATTTTCTAAAGCTCCGCAAGGGACTTTGCTGTCCCAGGGAGTTGGCTTTGGCACCTGGGATAAGGGTTTTAATGGCCTGAGGTGTTTTTTGTTGGAAGAAGAAATGGCTTTAGAAGAGGAGGAGGTTTACCTTCTGGAAAGCAATGTGGACCACCTTTCAGGCGAGGAACTGGGGGAGGTTTTTAATACTTTTCTTCAAGCAGGTGCTTTGGATGTACTCTTTTTGCCAGGTCTAATGAAAAAAAACAGGCCAGGAGGGTTGTTACAGGTGCTTTGCCCTCCAGACAAACTGGCTCCTATCCAATCCCTTTTTTTTAAAACCACCTTTACCCTGGGGGTTAGAATTCGCTTAGAAAGGAGAGTGGTGATAAAAAGATGGATAGAGAAGGTAAGCACCTCTTATGGAGAAGTAAGGCTAAAGTGTTTTCAACTGCCAGATAAAAAGCAATGGAGAATAGAGGCAGAAGACATTAAAGCAGTGGCAAGGCAAGAGGGGTGTTCCTTTTTAGAAGCCAAAAAACTCTTAGAAGAAGAAGTGGGCTTATACTTCTTCCAGCAAAAGATGGGGAGCTAGGTAGGGAGAGTCGGTTTTAAATACATAGGTTAAGCCAGGATGAGCCAGGCTAACCCTTTCGCCATTTTCTTTTTCCAGGGCATAATCCTTAGGTTCAAGGGTGATTTTTTTTAGGCGGGGCAAGAGTAAGTTTACCTTTTTAGTAGTATCCCAGCGGGATTTTACCTTTAGGGTGTAAGTATTGGAATCTATAGATTCAGCCACCTGGCCCAGGATGGCTTTTTTTTGGGCCAAAGGGTGAAGTAAGATTTTTCTTTGAGAGAGAAAAAAACCCGTACTTAAGGGCCTGGTTAAACTTGGCTCCAGGTAGCTATAATAACGGGGCAAAGAAAATTGCTTTTTCTCTAAATCCAAGAGGGCTGTTTTGTAGGCATCTACAGTTCTTGCCAGATAAGAAGTGGTTTTATTGCGGCCTTCTATTTTTAAGGAATGGATTTTCTTTTTTTTAAACCAGTTCAGATATTTTATTAGTCCCAGATCTTCACTGGCCAAAATTTTGCTAAATTCTTCTTCCTGTACTTCAAAAAGTTCTTGTTCCCGGGTCTTTTCTATTAGCTTGTATTCAAAACGACAGGGATGGGTGCACAGTCCCAGATTGGCAGAGCGCTGATTGAGATAGCTGCTTAAAAAACAGCGCCCAGAAATAGCCATGCACATGGCTCCGTGGACAAAAACTTCTAATTCTACCCTTTCTCCCACTTGGGCTTTGATTTGGGCTATTTGTCTATGGTCTAATTCTCGAGCCAGGTTGACCCTTTTTACCCCTTGGGATTGCCAGAAGAGGATGCTGGCACTGTTGGAAGTATTGGCCTGGGTGCTTAAATGGATGGGAATGTGTGGAGCTATTTTCTGGGCCAAACTAATTACGCCCGGGTCAGCAATGATTAGGCCATCTACTTCTGTGGCTTTTAATTGTTCCAGGTAAGCTTGTACTTGCGGCAGGTGCTTTTCTTGGGCCAGGATGTTCAGGCAAAAATAGACCTTTACCTGCTGGTTATGGGCAATCTGGATAAAAGAGGAAAGGTTCTGAAGGGAAAAGCCTTTGGTTTTGGCCCTTAGACTTAATTCTTCTCCTCCCAGGTAAAGGGCATCAGCTCCATAGGTTAGGGCTGTGAAAAACTTTTCTTCATCTCCAGCAGGGCAGAGAAGCTCTGGTCTAAACATTAGCAGGGGAGTCCTTGTTTTGAGCGTTGTTCTTTGAGATTGGCTAAAAGGGAATAGGGTAGGTGCAAGTTGTTCTTGCCTACACCCAGGAAAATATCTGGTTTTACCTGTCCATGAAAGTCTGACCCACCAGTGGGTATCAGGTCTAGCTTTTTAGCCAGACTGAGATATTCCTGGGTTAAGCTGGGAGAATGTTCTGTATAAAAAACTTCTAAACCGTCTAAACCCCAGTCTTTTAATTTTTTTAATTCCCTGGCTAATTCCTCCAGGTCTAAATTTAGGGAAAAGGGATGAGCTAGAATGACGCTAGCCCCTTCCTTTTTTAAGATTTCAATGGCTTTTTGGGGAGTGAATTTTTCTTTGGGCACAAAGGCCTTGCCCTTGGGTCCCAGGTAGGAATCAAAGGCTTCCTGCACAGAGTTAACCACTTTTTTTTCTATCAATACCTGGGCTAAATGAGGCCTGCCCACACTTCCCTTGGCCTTGGCTTGGACTTCAGCATAAGTAATGTCCAGGCCCAGGGAGTTTAGCTTTTCCACAATGAGTTTATTTCGTTGGTGTCTTTTTTGGCGCAGATAATGCAGTTCCCTTTGTAAAATTTCTGCCTGGGGATTTAGATATAAGCCCAGGATATGGGTTACTCCCTTAAACTGGACGCTTAACTCGCATCCGGGAATAACTTCCAGGTAATGCTCTTTTCCTGCCTCTAAAGCCTCAGCCAGGCCACTTACTGTATCGTGGTCAGTTAGGGCTATGGCTCTAAGTCCTGTGGTCTGGGCTAAGTGTACAAGCTCTCTGGGCTGGTAAGTGCCATCAGAGGCTGTGGAGTGAGTGTGTAGGTCAATTTCAGACATTTATTTAAACCTATAGGTGATTCTACCCCTGGTTAAATCATAGGGAGATAGTTCTACCTTTACCCTGTCTCCAGGTAAAATACGAATATAGTATTTACGCATTTTCCCTGAGATGTGGCTTAAGACCACGTGTCCATTGTCCAGCTTTACGCGAAACATGGCGTTGGGTAGGGCTTCTTCTACTACTCCTTCCATTTCAATTGCTTCTTCTTTGGCCATATAACTTCCTCCTTCTGGTTAATTTTATTGATGTTAGGTAAGGTTAGAAAAGGTGTCAAGCTGGGCTAGGTTTGTAAAACCTGATAGATGTTTTGCAAAAGCTGGTCTAAGTCATAAGGTTTGCCCATAAATCCAGCCAGGCCATATTGCTGAGGATTCTGGGCAAAGGGGTGGTTTAGATAGCCAGAGGTGGGCAATATCTTGCCTTGAAAATTTAAATTTTTAATTTTCTCTACTACTTCCTCTCCCCTGAGTTCAGGCAAGCCCAGGTCCAGAAGTACTAAATCCAGATGAGGGTGTTTAGGAACCATTTCCACAGCTTCCTTGCCATTTTGGGCGGTGAGCACTTTAAAATTATGTTCTTCTAAGAATTCTCTGGTCACTTCCAAAATCATGGATTCATCTTCTACTACTAAAATAAGTGGTTGGCGGGTAAAGGCAGGCTGGTTCCAGCTTTGTTTAAAATTAGCTGGTTCCTGTAGGCCAGAGGCTAGTTGAAAGCTCAAAATAAAGGTAGTGCCCTCTCCTGGCCTAGAGTGAAGGGAGATATTTCCCCCATGTTTTTTAACAATGCCGTAGACCGAGGCAAGCCCCAGGCCTGAGCCCTGGCCAATGGCTTTGGTGGTAAAAAAGGGGTCAAAGATTTTATTTTGAATTTCTGGAGGTATCCCTGGCCCATTGTCCTCTACCTGGAGTAAAACTTTATCCTCCTGGGCAGATAATTTTACTTTAATAAGCCCATTAGAACTTAATACTTCTTTGCTGTTTTTAAGAAGGTTAAACAGGGCGTGCTCTATAAGGGAAGGGTCTCCTAGCAGGTAAAGGTCTGGTTCAATCTCTCTTTGCAGAGTAATCTCTCTGGGAATAAGCTCCTGAAACATATCTAAAGACTTTTCAATTTGCTGGCTTAAGTTGAAAAGAATAAACTTTTCCTTTTCTTCTGCCAGAAAGTTAAAGATTTGTTTAACGAGGTTTTGACCTCGCAAACAGGTTTGTAAGAGATAATCAAGGTTTTTATGGTACTTGGGTAGTTCCTTGCTTAGTTTTTTGAGGTTGTTGCTAAGTATCTGCAAAAGGTTGTTAAAATCATGGGCAATGCCTGTACTCAGGGTAGCCAGGGACTCTAGCTTTTGTTTTTGAAAAAGCTTTTGTTGTAATTCTTGTTCTTTTTTTTCCGCTTCTTTTAGTTTATGAATATCTATGTGTGTACCTACAAGGGTTAGAGGTTTATTATCTTCACTTATTTCCCCTAAAACAGTCCGGGATAAAATCCAGCGCCAGGTCCCATCCTTGGCCTTTAAACGCACTTCTGTTTCTGAAAAGGAAGTTTCTCCTTTAAGGAGTTTGCTATCATTTGCTATTATTTTAGAGGTGTCCTCTGGGTGGAGCAGGTCCCAAAAGGGGTCTTTTAATTGCTCCAATTCTTCTTTGGTATAGCCCAACATCTGGGCATACTCTTGGTTTATGGTGAGTTTGCCGGTGCTAAGGTTCCTTTCCCAGAGCCCTACTTTGCCCCCACTAATGGCTACATCTAATTTTTTTTGCGTATGGTGAATATGTTCTAAATTCTTTTTATGCTCTATAATCAGGGCTACATAGTGAGAAATAGACTTTAAAATTTTTAACTCTTTGACCGTAAAATACTCAGGGTCTTCATAGTCCTGGATTACCAGAGCACCAATGGCTTTATTTTGTACTATCAGAGGGACTCCTATCCATATTTTGGAAGAAGTGCCCACCCAACCCAGGACACCTTTTTCCTGGAGGATTTTTTTATGCTCTTCTTTTAAAAAAAGGGGTTTTTGACGCCTGATAACAACTAGAGCCAGACTTTGGGTTTGAGGATTGCTTATGTTTTTTATTTCATAGATTTTATCTTTTTCATCAATAAAGACAGGAAATATGAGTTTATCTTTGTTTTCATCAACTAGAGCCACAAAGAAGTTTTTGCTCTTCAAGTGCCTATTTATTTCTTCGTATATCCTGTATAAATAGTCTTCTAGGGATACTTCTGGTTTAAACTGGGTAATAAGACTGGAAAGGAGCTGGGCGGTAATTGTATAGTGTTTTTCTTTGGTTGTATCCTTTCTTAACAGGATAATCTTTTCCTTGCTTTCTTTTAACCAGGATTCCTGGACCCAATACCAGTACTTTTTTACCTTAACCCTATATTCAATGGTTAATTCTGTTTTTTCTGAAGCTAAAAAAGAAAGTACTTGTTTTTTTACTTCTTCTTGCTCTGCCTTGTGGATGAAATTAAAAAATTGCTCCAGAGAAAAACTGGCAAGAGAGCTAAAATGTTCAATCCAGTTTTGCTCGGGGAAAAATGTTTTTTGTTTGGTAAAGTATAGGCAGGTAAAAAGACTATTTTTAGCCAGGACAAAGTTAAGTAAAAAATTTTTCTGCCTTAATTTTTTTAAACTAAGATTTTGAGCTTTTAATTCTCTTTGTTTGCGTTCCAGTTCTTTCAGGCTGCCTAGGGCCAGGCTCGTCATCTGACTTATGTTATTTAAGAGCTTAAAATCTATTCTTTGGGGCTTTTTTAAAAAATAGAGGTTAATGGTAGCTAAGGGCTTGTCATAAAAATAAAGAGGGAGGTAGAGAGCAAAGGTAATGCGTTCCTGCCGCAAAAAATCCAAGGCTGGAGCAAATAAACTATTATCTGTAGTTTCTTTTATCTTGTGCAGGGCTATTTGTTTTTGGGCCAGAGCTTTTCCGCTTAAAGACCCCCTGAAGGGTAAAAAATGGAGGTGTTGAGGAGGAAGAGAATCAAATCCCATATGGTAAATGGCCTGGAGCGACTTAATGTGGGGCTGGTAAAGGAAAAAAGCTCCGGCTTTGGCCTGCAGTAACTTCAGGAAAAAAGAAGTGGTTAATTGCGTTAAATCTGCAAAAGTCTTTACTTCAGATAATTTTTGCAGCAAATTTTCAATTAAAACTTTACTCTCAGTCATTAAGATTTAATCTTTTGCCTTTTGAAAAAGTTTTTTAAATTTTTCTTCCAGTTCCAAAAGTTTTTTATCTATCTCTTCAGGGTCTAAACTTTCTATTTTTTTGTACAAATTAGCTGCCATTTCACCCAGGTCATTTAAGCGCAGGTTAAAGGAAGTGCCTTTTAGTTTATGTAATAATTTTTTAGCCTGGGAAAGGTCTGCTTCTTTTATTTTTTGCTTGATTTCCTTTAGCTCTTTTTCTGTGTTTTCTTTATATTTTTCCAGGAGATCTTCTATGATTTCTTTTTTTAATTTTAATTCTTTTTCCAGTTTTGCTTTGATTTCTTTTAAATCCATTTGTTTCTCCCTGAGAATTTTTTCCAGTTTAAATCCATTCTAAAAAAAATAGTTTTTTTGTCAAATGGTTTGCTCTGTAAAAGGGAAAAGGTTTAGAGAAAAGGGGGTACCTGCTTTAGGAGGAGCAAAAAATGAACTTGACTTTTTTTAGGCTTTGGATAGAAAAGAAACTCTTCGCCGGGGTGGTGAAATTGGTAGACGCGCTGGACTCAAAATCCAGTGGACTTCGGTCCGTGCGAGTTCGAGTCTCGCCCCCGGCACCAGGAAAAAAAGCCCTTAAGGATTTCACCTTAAGGGCTTTTTTGTTTTTTCTTTTTTTTTGTTTCTCCTCTTTACTGAGAGGATGGTTTTGGCTTATATAGTTTTAAAAATAGCAAAAGGAGAGGATAATGACAAAAGTGACTTTACAGGGAACTCCCTTTGAACTGGAAGGCACTTTTCCTTCTGTGGGTACAAAGGTTTCTTCCTTTGTAGTGGTGGACAATGACCTTAAGGAAGTTAAGCTGGAGGATTTTGGGTCTGAAATTCTGGTCTTGGTCAGTGTTCCTTCTCTGGATACGCCTGTTTGTGATTTAGAAGCAAGGCGCTTTAATGCTGAGGCCAGCAAGCTCAGTTCCAAGGTAGAGATTGCCATTGTTAGCATGGACTTACCCTTTGCTCAAAAGCGCTGGTGTGGTCAATTAGAAGGACAAAAGGTGCATACCTATTCAGATTATCGTTATGCTTCCTTTGGCAAGGCCTTAGGGGTGTTAATTGCGGATTTGCGTTTGTTGGCCAGAGCTATCTTTGTTTTGGATGGCCAGAGGAATCTGGTTTATAGCCAGCTGGTTCCAGAAGTAGCCCAGGAGCCAGATTATGAGGAAGTTTTGGAAGCTATCTCTAAGTTAACTTAAAAATTTTGCAGGAGTAAAAGATGCAAGAGTTACAAAAGTGGTTTTGTAAAGCCCTGGAAATGGAAGAAAGGGGATATAATTTTTATGCCAGCATGTTAGAAAAATGTAATGACCCCTATACCAGAGAAGTTTTTACCTTACTTAGGGATGAAGAGCTAAAGCATATAAAGAGGATTAAGGAAATAGTGGCCAAACTGGAGAAAGGGATAGAGGTGGAAGTGGTTTGCAGGGAATGTCCCTTTGAGCCAACTCCCAATGAGGTTTTTCAGAACCTAGTAAAAAAGTATAAAGATAAAAAAAGCGTATGTGCCCAGAAGTTAGAAGCTCTGGATATGGGGATAGAATTTGAATTGAATTTGGTGGATTTTTATTCCCAGAAATTACAGGAAGCCCAAAGTGCAGTGGTAAAAGAGTTTTTAACTAAAATGGTCCAGGAAGAAAAAATGCATTATATTTTGCTTTCTGATTTAAGTTATTACTATGAAGACCCAGAAGGATGGGCTATGGGTAAAGGAGGTTTTAGTCTTGATGGCGCGTAAGTTTTTTGCTTTAGTTTTGCTACTTTTGGGGTTGCTTCCAGTCAATAGTTATGCCTGGGAAAGGGGGGAGATTTTCCCTAACCTTTCTTTAGAAAACGGGCTTGACCCTGCTTACCAGTTTAAAAGCCTGGATGAGATTGAAAGCAAAGTGGTGGTAGTGCAGATTTTTAATATGTATTGTCCCCACTGCCAGAAAGATGCTCCTGTGGTCAATAAACTCTATGCCAAACTAAGAGCAGATTTTCCTGCTTCTAAAGTGACCTTGCTGGGCCTGGGTATTGGGAATACCAAAAGAGAAGTAGAGGTCTTTAGAAACTCCTTTAAAATTGAATTTCCCCTTTTTTGGGATGAGCAAAACCGTTTTTTAGAGCTTTTTGGCAATTTAGGTACTCCCTATTTTTTTGTGTTAAAGAAAACAGATAAGGGGTTCCAGGTTGTTTATATGCATGCAGGAGAATTACAGGATTGGGAGAAATTGTATGTTCAAATTAAAAACAATTTTTCTTAGTGTGGTGATTTTTTTCTCTGCTTTTTCCTTAAGCCAGGCCTTAAATATCTATCAGGTGGGTAAACTAAAACCGCGTGATAGTGTGCTTAAGGTCAAAGTGGGAGAGCTGGCTCCTGATTTTGAGCTTCCTTCTATCTCAGGGAAAAAGGTGCGCCTTTCTTCTTTTCGGGGTAAGAAGAATGTATTGCTTTCCTTTGTGCCTGCTGCCTGGACGCCAGTGTGTTCGGATCAGTGGCCAGGGTATAATCTGACTAAGTTTATTTTTGACCAACATAATACTGTTATTCTGGGTATTAGTGTGGATAATGTACCTACTCTTTATGCCTGGGTAAAGGAGATGGGTGGAGTATGGTTCCCTGTGCTTTCTGACTTTTGGCCCCACGGTCAAGTGGCTTCTACTTATGGAGTGCTTAGAGGCGATGGAGTGGCAGAAAGGGCTTTGTTTTTAATTGATAAGCAGGGGATTATTCGCTGGATTTATGTAGAAGATATCAACAGACGCCCGCCCCTGGAAGTTATTGAACAGGCCCTGGATTCTTTACCCTAATTTTTGTTTGACCTGCCTGGAAAATCTTCTTAATTCCTCTCTATCCCAAATAACAGAGGAAGAGGTGAGTACGCTTTTTTATAGATTGAAGAGGTATGTTCGCTATTGGTATTTGAGGATTTTAAGAATTAGAGCGCATCCCCATAAAGTGGCCCTGGGTTTAGCTCTGGGTGTTTTTGTGGGATTTTTACCCATAGTGCCTTTTCAAATAGTGACTGCAGTAAGCTTGGCCTTTTTGGTTAAAGGCAATAAACTGGCTGCAGCTTTGGGTACTTGGGTCTCCAATCCTTTAAATATCCCTTTTTTGTATTATCTTTTTTATCTGGTAGGGAAGTTTTTTTGGCCAGGAGAAGTTGCCTATAGTTTAACTTCCTTTGAAATGAAAGAGATATTAAAGGCTGGTTGGGATGTCTTTGGAATGATGTGCTTAGGTGGCGCTATTTTGGGGCTACCTGCGGCTATTTTGACTTATTTTATCTTTGTAAAGGTTTTAAAAAAGTATAACCAAAAGAGATTGGAGAAGAAATATAATCTTGCTAACCCCTAATTTTCCTAAAAAGAGTTTAGGACAACACTTTTTAAAAGATAAAAATATTTGTGCTAAAATCGTAAAGGCCCTCAATCTAGAGCCAGAAGATACTGTTTTAGAAATAGGCCCGGGCAGGGGGGCACTTACTTTTCTTTTAGAAGAAAGTCCCTATAGATATTTTTTTGCTCTGGAAAAGGACTGGGATCTTTGTTTAGTGCTTAGGCAGGAATTACCTTTTTTAAACTTAATCTGTGCAGATGGCCTATTTTTTGACTGGAAACGCTTAAATAGATTTAAAAAATTAAAATTGGTAGGTAATCTTCCCTACAATGTGGCTTCTCCGCTGCTGTGGAATATTTTTGGTGAACTTTTTAGTTATGAGCTAGCTGTATTTATGGTGCAAAAGGAAGTGGCAGAAAGGATTGTAGCTAAGCCAGGCAACAAGCAATATGGTTTGTTAAGTGTTTGGTTGCAGTTTTTTAGTAAACCTAAAGTTCTTTTTTCTGTACCTCCTGGAGTTTTTTTTCCTCCTCCTAAAGTTTACTCTTCGGTGTTAGTTTTTTATCCTCGTCAAGTTGAAATAAGTACAGGAGAAAAAAAGTCTTTACAAAAGTGTTTAAAAGTGGTTTTTCAGCAAAGAAGGAAACAACTGCAAAAGATTTTGTATAATTATCTAGGATATAAAGTAGAAGAAGAATTGGAATCATTAAACCTGGACCCTAAAGTGAGGCCAGAGGCTTTAAGCGGAGAAGATTTTTTTAGGTTGGCACTAAAGTTTTTTTAGAAAAAATATAAATTTTTAGCTAAAAACCTAAATTTATCTTGACTAAACCTTAAAAATCTTGTTTTGGCTAGCTTTGTAGCCATTTTAAAA